>Ga0209011_1000102_pt1 | contig 47030 bp, 48 predicted proteins | sample BlaSpr_A8_OM1_M3_FD_187986 | JGI IMG/M metagenome (GOLD analysis project Ga0209011, IMG submission 187986) | Forest soil microbial communities from Thunder Bay, Ontario, Canada - Black Spruce, Ontario site 2_A8_OM1_M3 (SPAdes) (version 2) | ecosystem: Environmental > Terrestrial > Soil > Boreal...
CTCGCCGTCACGGTAACGGTGTCCTGATCGTCGCGATCCAAATACGAACCTAGAGGGGATCAGGAGAAATACGTTGCCATCATTCGCCGAAGCGGGCGTGAGCCCGCGCACACTCGCCGCCCTGTCTGCACAGGGCATCACGGAACCCGTCCAGGTCCAGGCTGAAGCCATTCCGGCTCTGCTCGCGGGCCGCGACGTCGTCATGGAAGCCCAGACAGGGTCCGGCAAGACGCTCGCCTATCTCATCCCGCTGGTCGAAAAGCTGCCGCGCGGCGGGGCCGGGCCCCGGGCGATGGTTGTCACCCCGACCCGGGAGCTGGCGCTCCAGGTCGAGAAAGTGCTTCGCACCCTCTCGACCGACCTTCGTACGACCATCCTTTACGGCGGCGTCGGCTACGCCACGCAGCGCCTCGCTCTGAAGCGCGGCGTCGACGTGGTCGTCGGCACCCCGGGCCGCATCATCGACATGCTCGGCCAGGGCAAGCTCTCGCTCTCCCGCATCCAGTACCTCGTCCTCGACGAGGCCGACGAGATGCTCGACGCGGGCTTCGCTCCCTCAGTCGAGAAGATCCTGGGTCTCACCTACGAGCCGCAGACGGTGCTCGCCTCGGCGACCATGCCGGCCTGGGTGACCAGGATGGTCCAGAAGCACACGAACGACGCGGTGCAGGTGCGCCTCGAGTCCACCCACGCCGATCTCTTGGAGCACGGTTTGGTTCGCGTCGATCGCGAGCAGAAGCTGCCAACGCTGAGCAAGTTGCTCCGCAAGCACGGCGGCAGCGCGATCATCTTCGGCCGCACCAAGCACGGCGTGACGAAGCTGAACCAGAACCTGCGCAAGCTGGGTCACAACTCGGTCGAGCTTCAGGGGAATCTTTCGCAGCTGGTCCGCGATCGGGCGATGAGCTCGTTTCGCGAGGGACGCAGCCAGATTCTCGTCGCGACCAACGTGGCCGCGCGAGGCATCGACGTGAACAATGTCGGGCTGGTCGTGAACTTCGAGCTTCCCGATTCGCCGCAGTGGCTGACCCACCGGGTGGGTCGGACGGCGCGAATGGGCGAGTCCGGTCGTGCGCTGACGTTCGTCTCGCCTGAGGACGAGGGCGCGTGGGTGAAGCTGGGACGCCTCGGCGCTCCGGTCATTCGCGAGATCGACACCAAGCGGTTGCTCGACGAGGGCAGCTGGCACTACCGGGAAGGCCGGCCGATGCAGTCGCATCAGGCCAGTGCCGGACCGCGCGTCAACCGGAACCGCGGCCGCAGGCCGTGGCACTCCGGAGGCGGAAACGGCAGCGGCCGTCCGAGGCAGTCCGCCTAAGCGGTCTCTGTCAGTCCGATCTGCTCGCCGAAAAATTTGAAGACTCGCGCCCACGAGTCTTTTGCCGCCGCCTCGTTGTATGAGGTTGCGCCATCGTTCATGAACGAGTGAGCGGCGCCGGGGTAGATCTTGATGTCGTGCGCGATGTGGTGTTTGTCTAACGCCTGGTCGAGGTGGCGTCCCGCGTTGGTGGTGAAATCCTTCTCGGGATAGGAGCCGACCACCGGGCATAGCCGGCTGACCAGGTCCAGAGGGCGGGGGTTGACGGCGTAGAAGGGCGCGATCGCTTTGAGCCGCGAGTCGGTGCAGGCCCATGCGATCGCGAAACTGCCGCCCATGCAGAAGCCGATCGCTCCCATGCGCTGCGCATCCACGTCGCGTTTTTTCGCGAGGAACGTGAGCGCGGTCTTCAGCTCGTTGATGCCATACCGATTCACCGAGCCGAGAAGCATGCCGGCCATGTAGCGGGCCATGCAGACTGCGCGATTGCGATCGGTGAGAAGATCGACCGCGAGCGCTACGTAGCCCTCGCGCGCAAACCGCCGGGTGATGTCCTTGATGTTGTCGTTCAAGCCGTACGCCTCGTGGATCACGACCACCCCGGGATGAGGTCCTGGTCCGTCGGGCGTGACCAGATATCCGCCGCCTTTCAGCTCAGTGCGATCGATTTCGCGGATCTCCATCGGCAAGAGGAGATCCTAGAGGAGGTGCAGAAGAGGTCGAAGGCGGCAGGTATCATCAACTACTCGGCGGGGCGCGTCGTGGGCCGGTGGCGCAGTTGGGAGCGCGTCTGAATGGCATTCAGAAGGTCAGGGGTTCGACTCCCCTCCGGTCCACCACTGTCACCCGGAATCCGACATGTGTGCAGGAATGGGGGTATGGCGAGCCATTGATAGACTATTTTCTGCACACTCGTCGTGTGAACCCGGGCAAGCGACTCGTCCAGATCATTACGATCGACCACCGCGCCTACCGCGGGACTCTATCCCTGGCTTGCCTTTGATTCGGTCTCGGCCTTGGCGACCAGCTGCCGTACTGCGGTTGGCAGGTAACCGCGGATGATCCGACCGAACAAGAGGCCGTAAAGCAGCGACGCGGGACCTGCGATGGTGTGCCCCAAAGTCACACGGGTGCGCCGTTCCGCGAGCGGCTCGACTCGCTGGAGAAACTCCTGCCTGGCACCGGGCATCGTCCCTCCATACGAAAAGAACGTTGAGTCCGTTACTTGGTAAACCTCGAACTTGCGCTCCCAGCCGTTGGACAGCGTGACCTCTCCGGTCGCGCCTGCGGTCAGAGGTCCATCAAGGCGGGCCTTCGAGTACCCAGGGTTCCACGTCGGCCAGCCGGTGGCGTCGGCGAGAATCGCCCACACGGCGGCGGCCGGTGCTGCGGTCTCTTCGCTGTGTTCACTCTTCCACATTGCTGCTCTCCTCCCACCTGCGTCAGATTCAACGTTGCAACCGATAAGGAAACCTTATAATAAGGAGGCCTTAGTACTATGTCAACGACTGAGCCAAAGGTGCCACGCAGCCCGTCGACCGCGCAGCTTTTCCGAACCGCTTACAACCTGCTATCCCAAGACGTCTTCAGCCATGTTTCAGCGTCGGGCTTTACCGACCTGCGACCTGCGCACGGGAACGTGCTCGAACGTCTGACCTTCACCGACGAGGCACGGCTGGGTGCGATGGCGGCCGCGGCGGGCATGACCGCCCAGTCGATGGGGGAGTTGGTGGACGATCTGGAGCGACGCGGTTACGTGAAAAGGAGCGAGGATCCTGCCGACCGACGCGCCAAGCTGGTGCGACTGACAGCGAAAGGCAGACGCTCGACAGCTTCTGCGGCTGAGGCGGTTGTCGCAGCCGAACGCCGGCTCCGGAAGCAGCTCGGCCCCGGCGACTACGACAGCGTGCGAACCATCGTGATGCGGATCATCGAAGCTAGTCAGCCGCGTCAGGACCCTCGACGTGGCCCTTAGAACTCAGTTTCAAGAGTATCGTGCCGCCTCGGATTTCAATGCCGGTGTTCGGATTCTGTGAACCTGGGTCCACCTCCACAATATCTGGTGGCCTACGGAGAATTCAGAGTCGGACAACTCTGCCGCGTTCGCGGTCCCGCCAAACGCTCCGCGAATCCGTCGAAAGCCAATGCCAACTCATCGCGGCGCACAAAGTGAACTGCAGGTGGGCCCTACAACGACGCGCTCGCGTGGAGCACGGCTTGATGGGTTCCATCGATTCCTCATCTGACGACTGGATAGCACAGCCGGACCTGTCACCACAGCCGAATGGACCTGCATGGAAGCGGCCCCTACGGGGGAGGCGATTTCTGATCGTAGATACCGAGAGATACTTGCGCGCGTGAGCGACGCTTGGACAGTACGGAGGGCCGACGCGGCGGACGCCGGCCCGATCGGGGGCGTGGCGAGCGTCGCCTGGCGCGACACCTACGAGGGCCTGCTGCGCCCCGACACGATCGAGACCTACATCGAGCGCGCCTACTCGCCCGAACGCCTTCGGGCGCGGATCGCGGCGGACCGTTTCTACGTGGCCGTCGGGGAGCTCGGGATCGTCGCCTTCGCTGATGCCGTCGTGCTGCCCGAGCGCATTGACCTGGCGGCAATCTACGCGGTGCCGGAGATGCGGGGCCGGGGTGCCGGGACCGCCTTGCTCCGGACGCTGCTGCGCGTGCTGCCCGCTCTGCCGATGAGCGCGGATGTGCTAGCCGGCAACCGCAAGGGTGAGGTGTTCTACGAGCGTCGTGGGTTCGTGGCCCGCGAAACGATGGAGGCCGAGCTGTTCGGCGAGCCCGTCGTCGAGCGGCGCTGGTGGCGCGTCTTGGAGGTAGATCCCGCCCCATAGCGGCCGCGGTTCGGAATCTCCGTCCCGCCACAGAGGTCCCTTCCACACCGCGGACTGCCGCCACGTGCCGCCCATGGGGCAACGAGTCGCCCTCAAACGGTATACGTCCAGGGACTCGGGTCCACCAATCGTCATTTCTCACCTGATACCGGACCAGCATCCGACCGCGGGTGATCGGACCCGACGGTCCGGCTCTCCGCCCCGTCGCCCGCCAGCCGCACGCGTCCGCCCCAGATCAGCCGGCTCCAGCCTTGGCGCGCCTGCCGCACCGCTAGCCAAACAAAGACCAGCACGGAAACCCCGGCGATCAGCAGTGAAGCGACCCACTGAGCTGGGCCGTTAGGCGCAACCGGTGGGTCCCCACCCATGGCAAAGGGAATCCCCAGCCATGCGTTGACCGCGATAATCGGCGCCCAGAGCAAGGTCACTGACAGGTTTGTGCGACTGGCGAGCTCTTCGATTGTGAGAGCGGCCGCGGCGATCGCCACCGGGAAGACCATGCCGATGTTCCGCTCGTCAGCTGCGATAAGGAGCTGGCTGGCGCTGGCCAGCAGCGTGTAAGTGATCGCTCGGTAGTGCCGCGAACCAGCTTGCGGGACGAATTGCGCGGTGATGAATGGAGCGAGGAGTCCCCATGCTCCCCAGAAGCAGCCGATGGCGAGCGCGGCCGCCAGCTGTGGGTTGCGCTCGAGCATATTGACGTTGTCCGCAATGAACAACGGAAGGCTGTATTCCTGAGCGGGATGAATCGCGGCCCTCAAGCCCACCAGGATCGCCGCGGCCGCGACCGAGCCGGCGCACGCGAAGCCAAGCATCCGGCGATCGCGGTGCTCGATTGCCCAGATCACGGCAAACAGCGCGGCGAACACGATCGTCTCTTTGGTCAGCGCGCCCAACGCGAGAAAGGCGACCAGCAACATGCCCCGCCGGCGAACCGCGGCTGCAATGGCGAGCGTGAGCAGCGCGCAAGCCACCGCGTCCACGATCAGGTAGTCCCAGAGCCCGACGAAGGTGATCGGACCGAAGAGCGCGAAAGCCACGCCACCCGCAACCACGGTTGTGCTGCTCATGCCCAATCCGTCGAGCAGCCACATCACCGCACAGGCGGCAAGTCCGAGCCCGAACAGAGTCGTGACCCAGAAGCCGGTGAGCGTTGGCAGGGGAAGAACGTAGACCGTCAGCGGCACGAGGATGCGCCAGCAGAATGGGGCCAGCCGCGCAGCTACTTCGTTCGAAAACGGGTGCTGCGCCATCGCAACATATCGGAGGTAGTCGCCCAACCCGCTAGATCCCGGATACGGGATGCGTCCGGCGTGTGCAATGAGGACCGCGGCGCCAGATAGGACGGCGAGCGGCATGAGGTATTTGACGCTGCCGGGCCGCATCAGGGACGAGCTCGACACTTCGGTCGGTCGTGCCAATTGGGCGCGAATGGTAGCAGGCGGTCTCCACTCGGGACCACGATTCCCGGTTCCAGCCGCAAACTTAGGTCCACCAAATTGTTTCGGATTCCGCACGTTTGGAGTCAGACGTGCGAAGTCAGCGCTGAATAGGGGCTGGCCGAGGCGGGTATTAATTGTTCGAGATGGAAGAGACCAAAACCGCTCCTTCGATTGCCGCTGCGACGGGCGTCGGTGCGGTCCACCTGGGTGTCACCGACGGTGATCGCGCGCTTCGGTTTTACCGCGACTATGTCGGGCTGACGCCCCTGCCCTCCAGCGACAGCGCAATTCGCATGGGCGCCGGCAACCGCGAGCTGGTCGTCCTGTACCCGGGCGCCGAACGCCCTCTCGTGCCGCACACGTCGGGGTTGTACCACCTCGCGATCCTGGTGCCCGATCGCCGCGAGCTCGCCAGGGTCATCGCACGGCTCGGCGCCCTCCGTTGGGAGCAATCCCCAACCGATCACCTCACGACCAAGGCGAACTACCTCTGGGATCCCGATGGCAACGGCATTGAGATCTACGTCGAGTCGCCCGAGGACGGCACCCTGGGGTTCGCCAACGGCACGATGGTCGCCATCGACAACGAGGGCCGGCAGCGCTCCGGTCGCGATCCCATCGACCTCGACGAGCTCTTCACCCACATGTCCGAGAGCGACTCGCTTCGGTCGCCGATGCCCGACGACACGAAGATGGGTCACGTCCACCTTCATGTGGCCGATGTCGAAGAGGCGCTCGGCTTCTACCACGAGCTGGTCGGCTTCGACGTGATGGGCACGATGCCCGGCGTCGGCTTCGTCTCCGCCGGCGGCTACCACCATCACCTCGGCCTCAACACGTGGGCCGGCCGCGGTGCGCGGCCCGCGCCACCTGGTTCGGCGGGCCTGCGCCGCTTCACTGTCGAGGTTCCCACGAACAGCGATCTCAATGGGGTGGCGAGTCGTCTCGAGCAGGGCGGGGTCCAGGTAGAGGAATCCGAGGATGGGTTCTCGGCCGCCGACCCTTCGGCCAACGCCGTTCAGTTCAAGGTGCGCGACTCCGCCGGTTAGAGATTCCTAGTCGCGAGCCAACCGGCGACGGAATTCGGGCAGGAACTCGTGGGCGGTGAGGTCGAACGACACCGGCGTGACGCTGACATAGCCCTGGTCGACGGCCAGCGCATCGGTCTCGTCATCGTCGTCGGTCATCCGATAAGTGCCCGCCTGCCAGTAGTACGGAACCCCCCGCGGGTCAGAACGCATTTCATACCTTTCGTTGTAGCCCGAGTCTCCCTGCCGGGTGACGCGGATGCCTTTCACCTTGTTCAGCGGAAGGTTGGGGACGTTGATGTTCAGAAGCACCTTGTCCGGCAGGCCGTGAACGAGCACCTCGGCGGCCAGGTCACGAGCGTATTTCGCGGGCGTCTCCCAGATGGGATCTTTGAATGTGGCGACAGACACCGCGATCGACGGGATGCGCAGGATGCGGGCCTCGGTGGCGGCGGAGACGGTCCCCGAATAGATGACGTTGGTCGCGGTGTTGGGTCCCAGGTTGATCCCGGAAACGACCAGGTCGGGGGGCGTCTTGCAGATGGTGAGGATCGCCAGCCTGACCGCGTCCGCCGGGGTGCCGTTCACAGCGTGCCCGACAGTACCGTCGGCGAGGGTGACCTCCTTGATCCGCAGCGGCGTCATCGTGGTGATCGCGTGCCCGACCGCGGACTGCTCCGCGTCGGGCGCCACGATGGTGACCTCGCCCAGCTCCCCCAGCGCCAGGTAGAGGGCGTGGAGGCCTGGCGACGTGATTCCGTCGTCGTTGGTGACGAGGATTCGTGTCACCCGATCTCCATGCCGTTAGGATTGTAGCCGCGCCAATTCGGGCAGCTATTTCTGGGGAAGGGGAGTTCAATGAAGAGACGTTTTCTCGTATCCGCAGCTGTCGTCGCGCTCCTGAGCGTGGCTTGTGGAGGGACCGCGGCACCGGCGGAAGCGCCCGTCAAGCAGGACCTGGTGATGGGCTTCGTTCCCTCTCAGACGAGCTCGATCGTCCAGACCAACGCGGACCTGCTCGGCACGTACCTCTCGAAGAAGACCGGCTACAACATCACCCCTCGCGTCCTCACCAGCTACGCCGCGGTGACTGAGGGCATGACCTCGAACAACGTCGACATCGGTTGGGTCGGCCCGCTCGACTACGTCATCGCCCACCAGATCAACGGCGCCGAGGCGGTGACGAAGTCGGTACGCGGTGGGTTGCCCAGCTATAAGGCCTTCATCATCGTCAACGTCAAGTCGAACATCAACTCGATCGCCGACCTCAAGGGCAAGAAGTTCGCCTTCGGCGACCCGCTGTCCACCTCCAGCAACCTCTGGCCGCGCTACGTCATGAAGAAGAATGGGCTCAACCCCGACAGCGACGTCACTGGCGTCAACATCTCCAACCAGACCCAGATCAGCGTCAACGTATGCCAGGGAACAGTCGATGCGGGTGCGATCTACGACGACGCTCGCAAGAACGCGGGCGCGGAGACGTCCTGCCCAGGCATCCTGACCAAGACCAAGATCCTGGCCACCACCGACCCCCCGATCCCGGGCGACCCGCAGATGATCCGCCACAACCTGAACTCCGCGCAGAAGCAGAAGCTGAAGGACGCGATGATCGCGATGGGCAGCGACCCGACCATCCAGCCGGCGCTAAAGGCGCTCTACACCATCGACTCCCTCGTCCCGGCGCAGGACTCGGACTACGACCCGGTCCGCGACATCGTGCGGCAGGTCAAGCCCGAGATGCTCAAGCCAACTCCCACTCCGAAGTAGCATCCTGAGCGAGCCGCTGGGCCGGGCGCGCGCAGGGCGCCCTCTGGTCAGAGTCGAGGGCCTGACCAAGGTCTTCCCCGGGGGGACCAGGGCGCTCGACTCGGTGTCCCTGGACGTCAGGAAGGGTGAGTTCGTCTCGATCATCGGACCCAGCGGATCGGGCAAATCGACACTGCTGCGCTGCCTCAACCGGCTGGTCGAGCCGACCTCCGGACGAGTCCTGATCGGCGGCCAGGAGATCACGGCCATGCGGGGAGCTGAGCTCCGCCATGCACGCCGGCAGATGGCGATGGTCTTTCAGCAGTTCAACCTGGTCCGCCGCTCGACCGTCATCCGCAACGTGCTGACCGGCCGGCTCGGCTACCAGGAAGGTTGGCGGACTTACTGGCCTTCGTTCTCGAAGGAGCACCAGGACCTGGCCTGGAAGAGCCTCGAGCGTCTCGAGATCGCCGAGAAGGCCAACGTCCGGGCCGACACCCTGTCCGGAGGGCAGCAGCAAAGGGTCGCGCTCGCCCGCGCCCTGGCCCAGGAGCCTGAGATCCTTCTCGCCGACGAACCCGTGGCAAGCCTCGATCCCGAAACGGCGCTCGTCGTTCTCGACTATCTCCGCGACATGAATCAGAAAGACGGCATCACGGTGCTCTGCTCCATCCACCACCTCGAGCTCGCCAAGCGCTATGCGCACCGGGTCATCGCGATGCGGCTCGGCAAGATCGTCTACGACGGCGAGCCCGGTGCTCTCGACGACGCCGCTTACAGCAGGATCTATGGCCGCCTCGGATACGACTGAACGCGTCCGCCGGCGGACGCTCGACGAGCTTATGGCGGAGTCGGCGCGCATGACCCGCGTTCAGCGCAGCCGGAACCTGCTGATCACGGCGATCTTCCTTGTGATCGTCTACTACACCTACATCAAGACGGAGTTCGACGCCGGCGCGATCATCCTCCACGCCGACAACATGGGCCGGGTCCTCGGGGGCTTCTCGCACCCGGATACCACGCAGCTTCCGATCATCATCAAGCTGACCCTGGAGACCCTTTACATCGCGATCCTCGGCACCACCATCGGCGCCCTGATTGCGGTACCCCTCAGCTTCTTCGGCGCGCGCAACCTGATGCGCCGCAACCCAGTCGGGACCGCGGTCTATTTCGCGGTGCGCTTCCTGATGGCCGTCATCCGATCGATCCCGACGCTTTTCTGGGGCATCATGTGGGTGATCGTCATCGGCATCGGACCCTTTGCGGGGGTGCTCGCGGTGACCACCTTCAGCGTCGGGCTCATCTCCAAGCTGTTCTCAGAGGCGATCGAGGCGGTGGACTGGGGCCCGGTCGAGGCGCTGACCGCGACCGGCGCCAACTCGATCCAGGTCGTCGTCCACGGAGTGATTCCCCAGGTGTTGCCTTACATGATCGCCAACATCCTTTATTCGTTCGAGGTCAACGTCCACTCGTCGACGATCCTGGGCGCCGTCGGCGCCGGCGGCCTCGGCCTCATTCTGCTGGAGTACATCGGGCTCTTCGAGTACCCACAGCTGGCGATGCTGCTCATCGTCGTCATAGTCATGACGAGCACCATCGATTACTCGTCGGCGGCGATTCGCCGCCGGATCATCTGATGGGAACCAAGCCACCCGATCGCTCTGGATCGTGGAATGTCTTCTCGAGCGCGTATCACGCCTTCTCTGGGCTGATGTGGGTCGCGCCGCGCACACCCTCCCTGCGCCTGGGCATCGTGGTCGTCTTCGCGCTCGCCGCGATCGGCGTCCTCCTGCGATTGTCGAATGTCGAGATCGCCCTGCTCGTGCTCCTCGGAGCGCTTCTGCTGGCGGTCGAGACGCTCAACAGTGCGATCGAGATGCTGTGCGACTACGTTCAGCCGCACCACGACCCGAAGATCGGAAAGATCAAGGACGTGTCGGCCGGCGCCACGGCCGTGACCGAGATAGGCGCCGCGATAATCGTGGCCGTCGTGCTGTGGCCACACGTTTTGGCGGCGCTGCACCGTTGAAAGAGCCACGAATAAAGGCCTACGCTGACCACGTTCATGAAGAGTGATGGCTAGCTCCCCGCCGCCCCGCCCGCCGGTTCCACCGAAAGCCACCACGCCAGTGCGAAACCCGATGTTCTCGGCCCGGTTGTGGATCACCCTGGGCATCATCCTGCTGGTCAACGTTTTCGTCACCAACGTGCTGTTCGCCCCTGCGCAGCCGGCTTCCGTCGCGCTCTCTTATGACGTCTTCAAGCAACAGGTCGCCGCCGGCAACGTCATCAGCGTGACGACCACCGGAGACGCGATCGCCGGCGTGACCAAGACTCCCGTCAAAGAGTCATCCCCCAGCACTGCCAGCGCCACTCACTTCACGACGCAGCGTCCGTCGTTTGCCAACGACGGCCTCGAGGCGATGCTCGAGTCGCAAGGCGTGACCATCAACGCCAAGCCCGAGAACACGCCTCCTCCGCTGTGGCTGACGCTGCTCCTCAGCTTCGGCCCGACACTTCTGATCGTCTTCGCCGTCCTGTACCTCATTCGTCGCGCTGCCGCAGCCGGCGGCACCGGCGGCTTGCTCGGCGCATTTGGCCAGAGCAGGGCGCGCCTCTATGACCCCGAGCGCGTGGGCACCACATTCGCCGACGTCGCGGGCATCGATGAGGTCAGGCACGAGCTCGAGGAGCTAGTCGACTTCTTGCGCGAGCCACAGAAGTACGAGCGACTCGGTGGCATGGTCCCGAAAGGCGTCCTTTTGATCGGGCCGCCGGGCACCGGCAAGACGCTGCTCGCCCGCGCGGTGGCGGGGGAGGCGAAGGTTCCATTCTTCAGCCAATCCGCATCGGAGTTCGTCGAAGCGATCGTCGGCGTCGGTGCATCCCGCGTACGTGATCTGTTCACCAAAGCAAGACAGGCAGCCCCCGCGATCATCTTCATCGACGAGCTCGATGCGGTCGGGCGCAGCCGTTCCTCTGGGATTCGCCTCGGCAGCAACGACGAGCAGGAACAGACGCTGAACCAGATCCTCACGGAGATGGACGGGTTCGAGCCAGGGAAGGGAGTGATCGTCCTGGCGGCCACCAACCGGGCGGATGTCCTCGACCAGGCTCTGCTCCGGCCCGGCCGGTTCGACCGGCGGGTGACGCTGCAGCCACCAGACCGGCGCGGCCGCGCTGCGATCCTCAAGATCCACACCGCGAAATTGCCGCTGGCGCCGGACGTCGACCTCGACGAGATCGCCGCCGCCACTCCAGGCCTGGTCGGCGCAGACCTCCGCAACCTTGCGAACGAGGCCGCTCTGGGGGCCGCGAGGCAAGGCAAGACCACTGTTTCGTCACAGGATTTCTTCCAGGCCATCGATCGCGTGCTGCTCGGCACCGAGCGACACCTGGTGATGACGCCGGGCGATCGCGAACGCATCGCCTATCACGAGTCGGGGCACGCCCTGCTCGGTTTGCTTGTGCCGGGTGCGGACCCCGTGCGCAAGGTGACGATCATTCCGCACGGGGGTGCATTGGGAGTAACCATTTCGCGCCCTATCGACGATCGGTTCAACTACGGGGAGGACTACCTGCGGGCGAGGATTGTCGGCGCCCTTGGCGGGCGGGCGGCCGAGCAGCTGGTCTATGGCGTCGTGTCAACGGGAGCCGCGAACGACCTTCAACAGGTGACGGCCATCGCTCACGAGATGGTGGTGACGTGGGGCATGAGCCCGAAGATCGGCCCGCTGGCATTTCGGGAAGACGGCTCCGGCAACGGGCTCGGCTTGACGCGGCCTTACAGCGAGGCCACGGCACGCGAGGTCGACACTGAGGTGAAGCGCATCGCCGACGAATGCTTCGCCGAAGCCATACGACTCCTGACCGAGCACAGATCCCAGCTCGAAGCCCTGACCCAGGCGTTGTTGAAAGACGACTCGCTGGGCGAGGAGCAGATCCTCTCTGTGACCGGGCTGCAGCCCGCTGCCTCCGAGGGCAATCGAGAGGGCTGACGCCGGTTCCGGCCCCTCTCAACGCAGGGCCTGAGGCCGTGCCTGTTGAGGGCGACTTTGCCGGGTGCCGGGCGTAAACCGTATCAGTGAGGAAGCGCGGCTGGCCGCTGCAAGCAGACTTTGCGGTGATCGCCCTGCTCGTTCTCCTGGTCGGTGCGACGGCCGGCGCGTTGGTTCACGTGCGTTCGGAGGCAGACGCCAAGAAATCCGCTCTGACCGACGCGACCTTCGCTGCCGGAAGGGTGGCCACGCAGATCAAGCTGGGCTTTGACACATACGCGTCGATCACCGGTCCGGTGGCAAATGCCTCCACAACGCCGGCTGTCTTCGCCGATCCGACGAAATGCAACATCGGGTACGCGCCGATCGCATCATTTGACACCGGTCACGTGGACGTCGTGCGTTTGGACGGCTCGGTCGTGTGCTCGTCGCTCGGCAAGTCACATGCAGCGACGTACGCGGGCCAGGACTGGCTGCAGGCCACAAGGCCGGTCATTGCGGCGCCGGTTGTCGACCCGACCAACGGCAACCCTGTCGCCGTGTACGCGTACCCGGTTCCTGGGCTCGGATTCGTCGCCTGGTTCATGGACCTGAAACCGCTTGGACCAAAGCTCGCTTCCGAGTATGGGAGCGGGACTCATCACCTGGAATTCCTCATCGCGAACACCGATGGCTCGGCAGTCATAGCACGCTCGCTGGAATCTTCCAAGTGGACCGGCGCAAAGCTCGCCGGCACCCCCTTCGCGAGTGCCACCGACGTTGACGGCAAGGCTCGGTGGTATGCCGAGACGAACGTCGATGGTGCGGGATGGAAGGTGTACGTAGGCGCCGACCCGACGGCCGCCCTCGGCGATGCCGCGGGCCTTCAGAACGAACAGCTCCTGATCACTGGTGCCGGCGTCATCGCAGTCCTGATTGCGGTCTTTATCGTCTATCGGCGGGTTGCCAGGCCGATCGAGCTGCTGAGCCAGTCAGTGCGTTCGTCGAGTGGCCTGAAGTCCCCGATCGTGGTGCCAGTCGGTGGACCCGCGCAGGTGGCCGATCTGGGTGAGGACTTCAATCGCCTCATCGGCTCCGTCCAGCAGGTATGGACGGATTGTGAAAGCGCGGAGCGGAACTACTTGCGACTGTTCGAGGGCAGTCCGCTGCCGATCATGTTCATCGACCCGATCACCGGCAAGTTTCTCGAGGTCAACGATGCCGCGGCAACCGCCTTTGGCTATTTGAAGGAGGAGTTTGTGAACCTGTCGGCTCTTGCTCTTCTTGCGCCCAAGGATGAGCGGGAGTTGGCGGAGATGGAATTGGCACGGCAGGCCGGGTTGGGGAAGACCCTGATCAAATACGGCCCGCTGACCGTGCGTAAGAAGGACGGCACCATGATGCGAATCATTTCCACCAGCTACGAGGTCAATTACGGAGGCCGGTCCGCGCGCGCCGCAATGGTGGAGGATGTGACTGCAAACGAACGGCTCGAGCACCAGCTGAACCAGGCTCAGCGCCTCGAAAGCCTCGGCCAGCTTGCAGGTGGAGTCGCCCACGACTTCAACAATTTGCTTGGGGTCATTCTCAACTTCGCGTTATTCGCCAAAGAGAAGGTGTTGGCGGCAGAGGGAGGGGCGCCTGGTGCTGACCTGCAGCAGGCGGTCAAAGACTTGGAACGGGTCGAGCGTGCCGCGGAGAGCGCGGCCCGGCTCACGCATCAGCTCCTGGCTTTTGCCCGTCGAGAGCTGATGCGGCCCCAATCCCTCGACGTGAACTCCGTGGTAGCGGACCTCGAGCCCCTGGTGGGTCGCACCATCGGGGAGCACATCGAGTTCATCACCTCTCCAGGCAAAGACCTGTGGCCCGCACTGATGGACCCGGGACAGCTGGAGCAGGTGCTGACGAATCTGGCCATCAATGCCCGGGATGCGATGCCCAAAGGCGGCAAGCTGATCATCGATTGCGAGAACGTTTACGTGGACCAGGCATATGCCGCGGGCCGGCAGGCTCTGAAGCCCGGCCGGTATATCCGGATCCGGGTCACCGACACGGGGATTGGAATGGACGCGAATACGCTGCAGCGGGTTTTCGAGCCGTTCTTTACAACCAAACCCAAGGGATCGGGCACTGGGCTCGGGCTCGCTACCGTCTACGGGATCGTCAACCAGGCGGGCGGCGACATCTCGATCTACTCGGAGCTGGGCCTCGGAACCCGGGTGCACGTGCTGCTTCCCGCCGCCGACGAAGCACCTACGCCACACCAGCTCGAAACGATCCGGCCGCGCGAAGAGGCCTCAGCAACCATCCTGGTCGTGGAAGACGCCGATGACCTGAGAGAGATCACGACGCTGATCCTCACGAAGCACGGCTATCACGTGATCACCGCTGCCAACGGACTCGAGGCGCTGGAGGCGGTCAAAAACCATGCGGGTACCATCGACCTGCTGCTCACAGATGTTGTTATGCCGCATATGCATGGCCCGGAGCTCGCGGAGCGCATCACTGCCTTGCAGCCGGAGGTTCGGGTCTTATATATGTCTGGTTACGCGCAACCCCTGGTGGGGGATGGCGCCGCTCTCGAGGAAGGTGTGCTTCTGATCGAGAAGCCCTTCACCGAACCCGTCTTGCTCGACGGAGTCGAGCACGCTCTTCGCGCCCCGCGCGCGATTGCCGCGCACGTGTGACCGGCCGCTATCATGCCTCGATCGCATCCACCTCACGATCCGATCTGAGCGGACGGCCGATCGCCCTCGCCGGCTTCATGGGCGTCGGCAAGACGACTGTCGGCCGTCTGCTCGCCCAGTCTCTCGATAGGCGGTTCTTTGACACGGACGATTACGTCGAAGCTGCGGCAGGTCGCACCGTCGAGGATTTCTTTCTAAAGCACCAAGAGCCCGAGTTCAGGCAGCTTGAGGCCGACGCCGTCAAAGAGCTTCTGACCAAAGGCGCGGTCGTGATCGCACTCGGCGGCGGCGCACTCCTGAACTACGACACTCGGTCGATGCTGCGCGAGCGAGCGGTGCTCGTGCACCTGCACGTGCCGTGGCAGGAGCTGCGCCAACGCGTCCCGTCGCTCATCGCGACGCGTCCCCTCATGCGCGGCAGGACGCTCGACGAAATCCACCAGCTCTACGAGGACCGCCAGGCGACCTACGAGTCGGCGGCGCTGCGCATCAACATTGGGCGTCGCAGTCCTGCAGAAGCAGCGGCCGAAGTCATGCGGGCGGTTCGCTAAGCGAAATCAGCCGGCATGGGCGTGCCGGCGAAGTGGCAGGCCGCCAGGTGGTCATCCGGCGATTCAGGTTTCGCCTCCAGGGGCGGCTCTTTTTCGGCGCAGATCTCCTGGGCCAGCGGACACCGCGTCCGGAAGCGACAGCCCGATGGTGGGTTGATCGGGCTCGGCACGTCTCCCCGCAGCACGATTCTCTGCCGGCGCTGGCCGGGTACGAGCTGCGGAATCGCCGACAGCAGAGCCTGTGCGTACGGGTGGAGGGGCCGCCGGTAAAGGTCGGCCGCGTCGGCGATCTCGACGATCTTGCCGAGATACATCACAGCGATCCGATCGCTGATGTAGCCGACGACCGCGAGATTGTGGGCGATGAAGATGTAGGTGAGCTGGAGGTCTTGCTTGAGCTCAACCAGAAGGTTGAGCACCTGCGACTGGATAGACACGTCAAGCGCGGAAACGGGCTCATCCGCGACGACGAGCTTGGGCTTGATCACGAGGGCGCGGGCGATGCCGATCCGCTGCCGCTGTCCGCCGGAAAACTCGTGCGGATAGCGCGACGCCGCCTCGGGGCGCATCCCAACGCGCTCGAGCATCTCGATGACGCGCCGTTCGCGCTCTCGGCCGGTGGCGAGTCCGTGCGTTGTCAGCCCCTCTCCGATGATGTCGCGCACGCGCATCCGGGGATCGAGCGAGCCCACCGGATCCTGGAAGACGATCTGCATCTCACGCCGCGCCTTCTTCAAGTCGCCGCCGTGCAGCCGGGTGATGTCGCGGCCGTCGAACGAGATCTCGCCGCCCGTGGGTTCCACGAGCCGGAGCAACGTTCGTCCCAGCGTCGATTTTCCGCAGCCCGATTCGCCGACAAGCCCGACGGTCTGGCCCGGAAGCACATCGAGGTCGACACCGTCCACCGCCCGCACGTGGCCTGAGACGCGCTGGAGCACGCCGCGCCGGATCGGAAAGTGCTTGACCACCCCGCGCGCTCGCATCAACGGCTCGACGGAACTCATTTCGGTACCACGCCCGCCGACGCGCGCGCGCCGTTTTCGCACAGCCAGCAGGCGGCCCGCTGAACGCCGGCCTGAAGCAGCGGCGGATCGTCGTGGAGACAGCGGTCGAAGGTGTAGTCGCAGCGGGCCCCAAAGCGGCAGCCAACCGGCCAGCTGAGAGGGCTCGGGACCATCCCGCGAATGACCTTCAGCGGTTCCGCCTGTGTGGCGCCGAGCACTGGAATGGAGTGCAGGAGCGCCTCGGTGTAGGGATGCTGCGGCGTCCGAAACACATCGGTAGCGCTTCCTCGCTCGACGACCCGCCCCGCGTACATCACCGCGACGTCGTCGCACATCTCGGCCACCACGCCCAGGTCGTGAGTGATGAGCATGATCGCCATGCCGAGCCTCTCGCGCAGGTCGCGCATCAGCTCCAGGATCTGAGCCTGGATCGTCACGTCGAGTGCGGTAGTGGGCTCGTCGGCGATGAGGAGCTTCGGCTCGCAGGCGAGCGCCATCGCGATCATGACCCTCTGCCGCATGCCGCCGGACAGCTGGTGAGGGTAGTCGTCGAAACGGCGTTGCGGAGTTGGTATCCCAACCAGGCTCAGCATCTCGAGCGCGCGGTCTTTGGCCGCCGCCGCGCTCACGCTGCGGTGCAGCCTCACCGCCTCGACGATCTGATTGCCGATCGTGAACACTGGATTGAGCGACGTCATCGGCTCCTGGAAGATCATCGAGATCTCATTGCCCCTGAGCTCGCGCAGCTCTTCCTCATCGAGCTGGACGAGGTCTCGCCCTCCGAACCGGATCCGGCTGCCCGGCTCGATCCTGCCTGGAGGATCGATGAGCCGCATGATCGAAAGCGCGGTCACGCTCTTCCCGGAACCCGACTCCCCGACCACGCCCAGCGTGCGGCCCGCGCTCACGTCGAGGTCCACTCCGTCCACCGCGCGCACGAGGCCCGCGCGCGTGTGAAAGTGGGTGCGCAGGTTCTCAACGACCAGATCGGCCATTGCCCCAGAGCCTATACTCGATTCAAATTCTGGGGAGGCGGATCCATATGAGCAAAAGGTTCCTGGCCCTGCTCTCAGCGTTGCTGGTCCTGTCCGCGTGTGGAGGCGGAGGTACGGGCGGCGGCACCAAACAGGGTGACAAGCTCACCATCGCCATTGGGCCCGACCCCGACACGCTGGACCCGATGCGTCAGACGACGACGACAATTCAGAACATCGTCTCGATGGTCGTTGAGACGTTCGTCTTCGTCGACCCGGATGGCAAGTACAAGCCACTCCTGGCCACCTCCTGGCAGACGGCCGCCGATGGCATGAGCTGGACCTTCACTCTCAAGTCAGGCGTCAAGTTCACCGACGGCACACCGTTCAACGCGGCCGCCGCGAAGGCGAACTTCGACCGTGTCCTCACCGCCGGCAACACGTGTCCTCTATGTGGGGCTTTCCGCGGTGTGCAGACGATCGATGCGGTCGACGACACCCACCTCAGACTGAACCTGAAGCAGCCGATCGCACCGCTGCTGGGTCTGATGACCGAGGTCACTTTCGGCTTCCTCTCGCCGCTCACGATCGCCAAGGGCACTGACGCCTTCAAGGACCAGGAGAAGCCGGTTGGCACCGGACCCTACCTGCTCACCGATCGAGTCAAAGGTGACCACGTCACGCTGACACGCAACGACCAGTACTGGGGCGCGAAGCCGAGCTACAAGACGCAGATGTTCAAGATCGTGCCCGAGGCGGCGAGCCGCGAGGCGCTCGTGCGCGCCGGCCAGGCCGACGTGATTCTCCTTCCGCCGGCTTCAGACATCCCCGCCCTGCAGGCGGACAAGACGCTGAAGGTGATCCTTGCCCCGGGTGACAGAACGATATTCCTTGCCTTCAACCAATCTGCGAAGGGGAATCCCCTGCTCCAGAAGCCGGAGGTGCGCCGGGCGCTCAACTACGCCGTGAACAAGGAGCTGATCGTCAAGAGCGTCCTCTTCGGCGCGGCAAGCCCGATGGACGCGCCTATGGCTTCGAGCCTCTTCGGCTACTGCAAGACCGGTGGCCCGTACCCCTACGACGTGACCAAGGCCAAGCAGATGCTCGCCGACGCCGGCGCGAGCAACCTCTCCATCAAGTTCATCGCCCCGACGGGCCGCTACATCCAGGACTTCCAGGCCGCCCAGGCGATCGCCAACGACCTGACTGCGGCCGGCGTGAAGGTCGACGGCCCCAAGACTTCCGACTGGCCGACCTATCTCGGCACCATCAACGTGCCGCCGGCCAGCTCTTCAGTCGACCTGCACCTGCTTGGGTGGGCGCCGGGCTTCCTGGACGCATCCCAGGCGATGACGCAGTTCCAGTCGAGCCAGTGGCCGAGCGCGGGCCTGGCCACGTCCTACTACAAGAATGCGGAGGTCGACTCCCTGCTGGCCAAGGCGAACTCAGAATCTGACCCGGCGGCTCGCCAGGCGGACTACTGCTCGGCGTCGAAGCTGATCTGGAACGACGCGCCCTGGATCTTCCTGTGGGTGCAGAGGTTCCCGATGGTCACGACCGCGAAGGTCACCGGTGTCCAGGCGATTCCAAACGAGTCCTTCTACACCGTGTACGCCTCCCCGGCCTAGCGAGATGATCGGCCGGCTCCAACGCCGGTGATCACGTACGTCGCGCGGCGCGTGCTGGCGTCCGTGCCCACGTTGTGGGGGGTGGCGACCGTCGTCTTTGTCATGGCGAGGCTGCTCCCAGGCGACCCGGCGCGGGTCATCGCCGGAGTTCTCGCATCGCCGGAGGACGTGGAGCGAATCCGCCAGTCGATGGGCCTCGACAAGCCGCTGCTGGTTCAATACGGGACTTTTCTCGGCTCGCTGCTGCGGCTCAATCTCGGTGTCTCCGCTCACACCAACGCGCCGGTCGTCGAAGAAATCGGGAGCCGGCTTCCCTACACGATCGAGCTCGCGGTGGTCGCCCTCGTGCTCGCAGTCAGCGGAGGCCTGCTGGCGGGGGTTGCCGCGGCCATCCGCCGCAATACGATGCTCGACCTCCTCATCTCCAGCTTTTCCGTGTTCGGTGTGTCGATGCCCGTCTACTGGCTCGGTTTGATGATGATCATCGTCTTCGCCATCGACTTCCATTTGCTCCCGGCCGCGGGCGCGGACGACCCGGCCTCCATCCTGATGCCTGCTGTGACCCTGGCGCTCTTCTCTCTCGGCTTGATCGCGCGCATGACGCGGTCATCGATGCTCGAGGTGCTCGGTCAGGACTACGTCCGCACCGCCCGCGCGAAGGGAGCGCCGTTTCGCTCAGTGGTCTTTCGCCACGCGCTCCGCAATGCATTGCTTCCGATCATGACGGTGATCGGATTGCAGTTCGGCGCGCTGCTGGGCGGCGCCGTGGTGACGGAGACGGTCTTCGCCTGGCCCGGAGTTGGCAGGCTCCTCATCGACTCGATCTTCTTCCGCGACTACCCCGTCGTGCAGGGCCTCGTGCTGATGTTCGGCACCACATTCGTCGTCATCAACCTTCTCGTTGACCTGCTCTATGCATATGTCGACCCCCGCATTCATTACACCTGAGGCGCTGGGGGCGCCAGCCCTCGCGCCTGAGATCGCGGCGAGCGTCCGCCCATCTGCGGCGTGGCGCCGATTGGTCACGCACCGCAGCGCCGTGGTCGGGCTGGCGGTGATGTCGATCTACGCGGTGGCCGCGATTTTCGGGCCCATCGTCTTCCCGTTCAATCCCGGGCAGAGCCACCTGATCGACGTCTTCCTCGCTCCCGGCCAGCAGGGCCATCTGCTGGGGACCGACAACCTCGGGCGCGACGAGCTCTTGCTGCTCATTTACGGATCGCGCTACACGCTGAGTCTCGGCTTGATGGCCGTCGCCCTCGGTCTCGTCGTGGGCGTCCCGCTCGGGGCCATCTCCGGCTATTTCGGCGGATGGGCCGACATCGTGATCCAGCGCCTGACCGACATCCTTCTCGCTTTTCCTCCGATCGTCCTCGCCCTCGGTCTGATCGCAGGCCTTGGAGTCGGGCTGCGCAACGTGGTGATCGCGGTGGGGCTCAGCTCAGTCCCCTCTTTCATTCGGCTCGTCCGCGCCGACGCGCTGCGCCTGCGAGAGCTGCCGTTCGTCGAGGCGGCGGTAGCGTTGGGCGTACCGCACTGGCTGATCCTGGTCCGGCACGTGATCCCCAACGCGCTCGCCCCTGTCATCGTTCAGGCGACGTTGTCGATGGGGTTCGCGATCCTGCTCGCCGCCAGCCTCGGCTTTTTCGGCCTGGGCGTCCAGTTTCCGACACCCGAGTGGGGCCAGATGCTCGGCGAGGCCCGCAACTACATCTTCTCCGACCCCAACCTGGCGACCATCCCGGGGCTCGCCATCTTCGCCGCGGTGCTTGCCTTCAACCTCGTCGGCGACGGCTTGCGCGACGCGCTCGACCCGCGCTTGAATTAGCGAGATGGGAAGGGTTCCGTACGTCAAGCCGGGGACGTCGAAAGAAGTTGACGACCTGTTCGAGGAAATTGCCGGCATGGGCCGGCCCGTGCTCAACCTCTACCGGGCGCTGGCGAACCAGCCTCCCGCGCTGGCGGCGTTCCTGGAGATGTCGCGTTACGTGCGAGGAGGGTCGAGCCTGGATGCGGGGCTGCGCGAGCTCGCGATCCTGGCCACCGCTCATGAGCTTGGCCAGGCCTACGAGGTCAGCCATCACACGGAGGCGGCGGCGCAGGTAGGAGTTCCCGTCGAGAAGGTGGCGGCGGTCGCTCCGGGCGGCTCGCTCGACGCGCTGACGGCGGCCGAGCGCTGCGCGGTGGAGTTCGCCCGGCAGGTGGCGTTCACGCGGTCATGCGATGACGCGATGTTCAAGCGCCTGCAGAGTCTTTTCTCGACGGAGCAGATCGTCGACCTGGTGCTGACCACAGGTTGGTATCACCTGTGCGCGGTCGTCCTCGGCTCGCTGCAGGTGGAGCTGGAGTAGGCCGTCGGCTCGAAGCACCTCTTTGTCGCCAAAAGTGCGTAATCCATGCGTGGTGAAACACTCTTTTGGGCCCAAATGGGTGGAATCGGCGAGGGGTGGACGGGGCCTCTCTCTAGACGAACCTCTTGACAAAAGAGAGCGCCTTGTCGGCGACCTCGCGCCAGCCGCTGTCGATGACGAGCGAGTGCCCGCGGTTAGGCATCTCCACGATTTCGGTCACCCCGGAGTTTCGCTTCTGCTGCTTGAAGGACGCGTTGGCGATCGCCCACGGGACGGTGTTGTCCTTCTCGCCGGAAATGATCAGGAGCGGTCCGCGGCTGGGGTTCTGAGTGTCGACCTTCGCCTCGGTCGAAGGGTTGACGTTGGCAAAGGCCGCCTGGAAGAGAGGCATGCCGGACGCGGGCACAGCAAAGGTTTTGTGCAGCTCCCTGGCCTCGTTCTCGTCGACGGCGTTGGCGAAGGCGAAGCGGAACTGCTCGAAGGTGAGCGCCACAGCGCGGTTGCGGTTGGCTGGGTTGCCAAGGACCGGGAATGCCGCCTTGAGCGCCGAGAACGGCAGCGGCAGCACCCCGCGGAATGGCGCGGGGTCGATCGCCACCGATGCCGCCGACAGTCCGCGCCCGGCCATGATCTGCGTGAACAGCCCTCCAAATGAATGCCCGATCACTGCGGGCTTCTTCTTCAGCCTGCCGATCAGGCCGGCGAGATGGTCGGCCACTTGGCCGATGGACTTCTTGGCGAACACCCCGGGGTGTGCCCTGGCCTCGGCGACGGTCGCGGGGTCATCGGGCCAACCCGGTGCAACCGGCGCGTAGCCGGCCTGCTCAAAAACCGTGGCCCAGCGGTCCCAGCTGCTCGGGAGCAGCCAGAGGCCGTGGATGAAAACGACCGGAGTCCGGCCGCTCGCGTTGGCACTTTCGACCTGGTCGGCCGTGGCGGTAGCTATAGAAGACGACATATCGTTCCCCCTCTCCCTAGACAAGACCCCTGCCTTTCGGCACAGTATTTGTCACAGAGGCAAGATTGGCAATCTGGACAACGGTCTACTGGGGGCCGGTCGTTGAGGCCGATGTCGTCGTGGCCGCGCTCAGGGCCGCGGGCTTACCGGCTGAGCTCGTCTACCAATCCACCGGGCCTGGCGTCGTGCCTGGCCCCGGACCCACGGACAGCAGGATCGTCGTCCCTGACAACTACGCCAGGTCTGCGGCAGCGATCATTGCCCGAGCCGGCGCGAAGAAAGGGCACCTTGTCGCCACGCAGTCAACAGGACTCTTCCGCACAAATGTCAGGCTGCTATTGGCGCGTGTCGTTGCGGTCCTCTTCCTGGCCGGCGTCCTGTGGACGGTGGCGAACGTGATGTTTCCGGGACTGTCCCAGTTCATAGCCTTTCCTTAGTCGTCGGGTTAACGGCCACAGCCGGGGGTGGAACGAATGCCCCTACCTCCAGGCAGTAGCTCCGCAGATCTTGCATTGGTACTCCGACTGATTGTCGGAGTTCTTGCGGCCGGTTGCCTTCCAGATGAGGCTTGTCCTCGTGGCCACATGGCAAACACACCATTTCGCCTTTGTTTCGTCAGATGCAGGGTTGCTCTTCATGTCTTAACCTCCAACGATTTAGTACGCGGTCGAGCCATGGTCGCGATCCGGGTGGTTACGTAGGCGGCGTCTCTATCCACCCCATCGATAAGCGCCGAGCTCGCTCCGAACTGGAGCGGCAGTCCAACGAAATAGAGCCCCGGTTGCGATGCCAGCATCTCCCCTCAGGTTCATTGTGCTCCCCGAGTTAAATCAGGGAAATCCCCAAATCACAAATGGGATTCCATGCGGCGCGCACGAACCGCGCGCCACAGATTTCTGCTGTTTGAGCCGAACTTTGCGTTTCCGCCCGTCGTTACGCTGCCTGAAGTTCTAACTGTCGGCACTCGTAAGGGGGGTAGGCATGTTTGGGTGCAGCGAGCACGAGGATCACCGTCGCGCTGACGACGCTCTCACCGAGCACCTTGCTACGCCCAAACGCCTTGACCGCCTGGCACGAACAGACACCCTCGACACCGATGGGGTAAAGCAGGCCTGGGAGGGCCGCCGCATCAGCCGGCGAAATTTTCTCGTGAGCAGCAGCGCGATGGCGCTGGCGGCCGCGGCGCCCTCCATCCTGACGATGCCGGTCGCCGCCTACGACGGCGGCAGCGCCGGATCAGCCACCACCATCGAGTCGATCCCTGGCGAAACTGTTCGCATCGGGCAGTTCCGCATGGACGTCCCAGACGTGGCCAGTGTCGAATCAGGTGCCATCGTCCGCTTCCCCAACACGCTCACCCACTTCCTGGGCGCTCTGCAGCCAGGCCTCACGATCCAGCAAATCGCGCAGCTTCGACTTGACAATCCGGGCAAGGGACCCCACTCAATCATTGGGCCGGTCGCGGTGCGAGGCGCGAAGCTCGGCGACATGCTCGAGGTTCGTTTTCGCAAGCTGATACCAATCGACTTCGGCGCGAACTTTCACAACCCGCTGGTGCCGGGCATTCGCACGGGCGCTCTCCCCGACGAGTTCCCAGCCGGCCAGGTCATCTTCTTCAACTGGGAAGAAGGCAGCAAGAACACGCAGTTCCGGCCGGGCGTGAAGATTCCGCTCGCGCCTTTCCAGGGGACATTCGGCCTGGCCCCTCGCGGCACCCAGACGGTCGTCAGCTCCGTTCCGCCAGGCCAGCATGCCGGCAACATCGACCTGCGCGAGATGGTCGCAGGCTCGCGGCTCTTCGTTCCGGTGTGGCGCGACGGCGCTCGCATTTTCACCGGCGACAGCCACGTCGCGCAGGGTGATGGCGAGGTCAACCTCACCGCGATCGAGTCGGCGATGCGCGAGATCGAAGTCCAGGTGGTCCTCCACCAGGGCGCGCTGGCCGCGGTGGCCGAGGACGACCGGTGGCCGATGGTGGAAACGGCAACGCATTGGATTTGCGTGGCGGAGGGCGTGCCGGTCCCGGATCAGGCGACCGCGTTTCGCAGCGCGTTCATCAGGGCGCTGCACAACGTCATCAACTTCCTCAGCACCAAAGCGGGGCTCACCAGGGACGACGCTTACGCGCTTTCCTCGATCGCTGTGTCATTTCGCATCACGCAGGTGGTCGACGTCAACATCGGCGTCCACGCGATGATCCCGAAATCACTCTTCGACGAGGACTTGCGCCAGAGCATCCAGGTCGCCTAGCTCGTCACGTCCCTCGTGCGTGTCAGCCACGCCGAAAGTGTCGTGAAGGCGATCACGTAAAGCAGGAGCATCACCACCGCGTGGGTGGCATCGGCATACGGCGCCGGCTGCCCCTGGACGCCCCGGAGCCGGACCTGCCCAAATGCCGCGGATAGGTAGGAGCTGTTGGCAATCGGGAACCACTGCTGGATCGACTTCACAATGCCGCCTCCGAGCCCGGCGAGGAGGCCAAAAATGAGGAGCTCGATGACGAGCGCGTACGCGAGGCCGAGACCGATCGCCAACGCGGACTGGCGGAACACGGTGGCGAGACCGAACCCGAACACTGCCCAGAACGAAAAGATGAGCAATGCGGCGCCGATCGCCTTCAGAAACACGTCGGCGGCGGGAAAGCTCGAGGTCTTGCCGTCGAGCAGCGCGACGATCCAGCTTGATGCCGCGTCAACGGCGAACAGACCGATGACGATGACCAGGACGACCACGAACATGGCAGCGATCTTGCCGAACAGCATCGTCAGCCGGCCGTAACGCTGCGTGTACAGCGTCTTGATGGTGCCCCATCCGTACTCGCTGCCCTGCACCAGCACGCCGACGATGAGGGCGAACACGCCGCCGAGAACGCCCCACTGGCTCAGCGTCTGCTTGACGACGTTCTCCGGGTACAACGCCACCTTGAAGTCGGACAGCGTCGTCCCGGGCGGCAATCCCTGGTTGCTGCCCGCTGGAGGGAAGGTGTAGATCAGATACGTGATGGCGTAGCCGATCAGGATGGCCAGGCCGAGGAACAGGCCCACGAGGACCCAGATCCCGGGCCGTCTCACGACCTTGAAAAGCTCTCCGCGGAATGCTGCGTACATCAGAGCCCGCCCTCGGTCCCGGTCAACTCCATGAAGATGTCCTCCAGGGAGCGCTCGTCCATGTGAAGCTCGGTGACGGCTACCCCGGCTTGCACGAGGTGCTGGTTGATCTCCGCCGTTCGCTGTGCGTCGACCTTGAGGCTGAATGAACCGTCACCAAGCGCGGTGACGTTCTCGGGTCCGACGTCTCTGACCAGGACTGTTTGCGCCAGGTCAGCAGGAGTCCCTCGCACTGTCAGCGTCGCTGCGCCGCGAAGCTCGTCGATGGTCCCTTCGGCCACGATCTTGCCCTTCTTGATCACGCCGACGCGCGTGCACATCAGCTCCACCTCGCTGAGGAGGTGGCTGGAGATCAGCACAGTCCGCTGACCCTTGCCGAGCTCGATGATCAGGTTCCGGACATCGGCCATTCCCTGCGGGTCAAGGCCGTTGGTCGGCTCGTCGAGGATCAGGAGGTCAGGCTCCTTGAGGAGCGCCGCTGCAATTCCCAGACGCTGCTTCATGCCCAGCGAGTAAGTCGAGAACTTGTGTTTCGCCCGAGGTGTGAGCTCGACCAGCTGGAGCGTCTCGTCCACGCGGGTCATCGGAACTCCGCAGTAGATGGCGAGGAGGCGGAGGTTGTCGTGGCCCGACATATAAGGATAGAAAGCGGGAGTCTCGACGATCGCGCCTACCTTGATCAGAGAGGCCGGCGTTCCGGGTGCCGCGCCCATGACACTTGCGCTGCCAGATGTCGGGTTGATCAGGCCCAGCAGCATCCTGATCGTGGTGGTCTTGCCGGCGCCGTTGGGTCCAAGGAAGCCGTAGACCTCGCCCCGGTATACCGCAAGGTCGAGCCTGTCGACGGCAGTGATCGTTTTGCCATAGACCTTGCTGAGCCCGTGGGTCTCGACCACCTTGTCGCCACGCAGAGAGGCGGCCGGCGGGCGGCGTACTGACGTATCGATCATCGCGGCATTATCCGCCGTGCGGCTCAGATTGGATGTGATAAGTGCTGCCAGACTAGCCACATGTTTGCAAGCACCAACTACCCGCCCGACCTGGAAGCGGCGGATAAGTTTGTCGCCGAGATGCGTCACGGGACGCTGATCGCATCCGCCGCCGAGGGTTACCCGCAGGTGAGCATCCTGCCGTTTGTGAAAACCGGCGACGTCATCGAGCTCCACTGCGTCCAGGCCGATCCGACCTTCGACGCGGTCCGAGCCAACCCGCGCGTCACATTCTTCGTCTCGGACTTTCTCGCGTGGTCGCCTCACAACTGGGTCAGCGACCAGGACGCCGGCCGCGCGACGCTTCACTTCCGCGCTGTGGCATTCGAGTGCGATGTCGAAAGAGTCTCGACCGACCCCAATGACGTGGCTGGAGCACTCAGCAGACTGCTGGCCGCCTACGAGCCGGGCGCCTCGTACGAGCCGATGAAGATGGGCGACTTCTACGGCGCGCGGCTGACGCGCCTCGCCACCATGCAGCTGCGCATCGTGCGTCGCCATGTCAAGTTCAAGACCGGACCGGCGGGCACCGCCGAGACGAAGAGAGGGGTTGCAGACCGGCTCCGCGAGCGCGGCCAACCCGGCGACAGCAGAGCCGCCGACGTCATCGAGGCGTACCTACCCAAGCCTCACGCGTGACCGCGAGCGCCGCCGAACCCCAGGGGGCTCGGCGGCGTTGCCCTGCGGCTCTTTAGTAGTAGTTGAGCGTCGCCAGGCCGGAGATGGTGGCTGCGTAAGCGTGACACTCGCCCGGATGTGTGAGCAAGCCGTAATGAGTCAGCTGGCCGAGGGCCGATCCGCTGCTGATGTTGGTGGCGCCCCTAGGTTTGCTTCCGGCTGGACCGAGCGCAGCCACCACAGGAAAGGTCTCGGTACAGAAGTAGTTGCCTGAGACCGTACCGGGTCCAACCGACGTGCCGACGTACTGCCCAACGAGCGTCCGATTGCTCATCACGAGAGTGAAGCTGCCGCCGGCCAGGATGGAGGCCGACCCTGCGACAAGTGGGGTGTGGCAGATCGTGGTGTTGAAGACCGCGTTGGTTACGCCTCCAAGAGTGGTGCCGTAACCGGCGAAGCTACCGGTATCGCCGGCGGAGCAGGTACCCAGAGCGTACTCAACACCATTCACGTACTCGTGTAATTGATGGCTGCTCGCGAGCGCTGTCATCGGCAGCAGGGCTAGCAGGCTCAACAAACCCGCCGCGAAGAACGTCCGGGCCATACGTCGCATTTGAACCCCTCCTGAAACCAGCGGCTTGCAGGCAGGAGATGGTTCTGACACATCAATTGGCGGTTGTCAAGGACGACAGGTCGCCAATCTATCCTGAAAAACGCACAGCGCTTAACCGCTCGCGATCAGGTTTCCCCTCGTTAATACGTTACCTACTACGTGACTCCAATCCTCGAGCTCCATGCTGTGACTCGAGCGTACGGACCGCGGATTGCGCTCGACGACGTCAATCTGGCCCTCGAGCCAGGGGAACTGGCGTTCCTTGTCGGCCCCAGCGGGGCCGGCAAGACGACCCTGCTGAAGCTGATCAACCGAGAGCTCCGCCCAACCAAGGGCCAGGTGTGGGTGGACGGCATCGCCGCGCATACCCTCAAGACGTCACAGGTCCCCGACCTCCGCCGCCGCGTGGCGGTCGTCTTCCAGGACTACAAGCTGCTCCCCCGGCTCACCGCGCTGGAGAACGTCGCTTTTGCGCTCCAGGTCAGCGACCTGCGTGTCTCCAATGAGGAAGCGGCGGAGCGCGCGCTCGACGCGTTGGACGCCGTGGGCCTCGGCGATCGTGGCGCTTCCTTTCCACATCAGCTGTCGGGCGGGCAGCAGCAGCGGATCGCGCTGGCGCGCGCGGTTGTCTCGCAGCCGCCGCTTCTGATCGCGGACGAGCCGACGGGCAACCTCGACATGGATACGTCGTGGGAAATGATGGATCTGTTCTCGGACATCGCCGCCTCCGGCACGGCGGTCCTGATCGCTACTCACAACGTCGAGATCGTCAAGCGCTTTCAGCGCCGGGTGGTGACCCTGGTGCAGGGCCGCCTGGTGCGCGACCAGCCTGCGGGCCGGACCGGGAGGATGGCATGGCTGGCGTCCTCGTGAAAGGACACTTCCCTCGCCGCCGGCTGGTTCAGGTCGTCGCGACTAACATCTCCCGCTACCTGCTCGGCGGCGCGGCGCGGAACTGGTTTCGAAATCTCGGCAGCGCGGCGCCCGCGCTCAGCTCGATGACGCTGCTCCTATTGCTGTCCGGGCTTGTCGGCCTGATGGGCTTCGCGCTTCACAACATCGAAGTCGTCCAGGCGCGCGAGGCCTCGCTGCTGCATGTGTACATGCGCGACGACGCAACCAACGAGCAGGTCAATGCTCTTTGGGATCGCCTTGCCGTCGACCCGCGCATCGCCGGCGTCACCTATACGACCAGGGCGGAAGCGCTCGCGCGGGCGAAGCATCTCCCCGGCCTGCCTCAGCTGGCCGACGCCAGCGAAAGCAACCCTTTCCCCGCGAGCCTCGATGCGCGCGTGAGGAACATCGCCGACGTGGCCGCGATCCACAACTGGGTCAAGGACGACATCGGCGTCGACCCTGCCTATCCGACCTCGTATGACAGGGGCGCTTACCAGCGGATCCAGGCTGTCCTCCTCGGCGTCGCAATCGCCGGCATCGCATTTCTGGCCCTGCTCGGATTCGTCGCGGTCACCGTGACCGTCAACAGCATTCGCGCGGCGATCCACTCGCGGCGCGACGAGGTCACGATCATGCAGCTGGTCGGGGCGCCACGCTGGATGGTGCGCGGGCCGTTCGTGGTCGAAGGCGCCATCACCGGCGCCCTGTCGGGAGCGGTGGCCGGGCTCGTCGTTTTCGGTTTGACCGTGGCCGCAATCGCCGCTGGGTCTGCGTCGTTCACCCAGTTCGCGCCGGGTGTGAACGTCATGGTGGCAGCCTGCGCCGCGGCGATCGTTTTCGCGACGGGGCTCGGCCTCGGCTCAGGGTCATCGCTGGTCAGCCTGCGGAAGCACCTCGAGTCGTGAAGAGACTCCTGATCGCCCTTGGCTTTGCCTTGCTAGTGCTTGGCACGGGTCCGGTTAGCGCGGACACCACGCCCGACCAGCAGAAGGCGCTGATCGACCAGATCCGCGCTCAGCTCGGAAGCAACCTCGCCAACGCGATGGCCGCCCAGGAAGAGATCAAGAAGTCCCTTCAGGAAAACGCCGCTCAGCAGCAGGACGTTCGGGGCAAGATCGCAGAGGTCGAGGCGAAGATCGCCGACCTGGACGCGCAGATCGAGGCCGCCCAGCGGCGTGAGGCGTTTCTCGCGCAGCGGATCACCGCCGAGCGCGCGCAGCTGCGCCAGCTGGCGCGAGCCATCTACACGCAGCCGTCGTCGATGCTTGTGATCCTGGCCGAGGCGCAGAGCCTGAGCGACCTGCTGACCCGTGTCGCCGACCTCAACGTGGCCGGCGCGCGCGCGACGGAGATCAAGGCCTCCCTGGGACGCGACCTCGTCGAGATCGAAACCGAGCGCAAGAAGGAGCAGGCCGCACGTGAGGAGCAGGTCAAGCTGCGCGAACAGCTCACCTCTCAGCTCGAGCAGCTGCGAGCACTGCAGGCGCAGCAAGAGCGCTCCGTCGCCGATCTCGAGCAGAAGATCGAAGAGACGCGAAGTGAGCTGTATCTGCTCAACCGGCAATCGGCACAGCTGGCGCAGGCAGTCACCGACATGCTTCAGGCGCAGCAGGACGCCATCATCGCCGCGGCCATGCAGGCGGTCTGGACGCAGATGCAGCTGTGGAGCCAGTCGAACAACGTCGGCGTGATACCGATCAGCGCCGGACATTCGACCAAGTACCGATTCATCTGGCCAGAGCCGACGGCGCAGATCTCTCAGCCATTCGGGCCGAGCACGTTCTGGTTCGAGCCGGCGTACGGCCGCTTCCCGCATTTCCACACGGGAGTCGACATGGTCGCGCCGTTCGGCTCACCGGTCTACGCGGCCGATGACGGCGTGGTCGCGCTGGTCGGCAGCTCGAGCCAGGGTTACGGCAACTACGTAGTCATCGCTCACTCCGGCGGGCTGAACACCCTTTACGGCCACCTCTCCACCGCGTTGGTCAAGGTCGGACAGCCCGTGACCCAGGGCCAGCCCGTAGGGCTCGAAGGATCGACCGGGAACTCGACCGGCGCGCACCTGCACTTCGAGCTGCGGATCAACCAGGCGCCGGTTGACCCGACGCCCTACTTACCGCCGGGACAGCCTTCGCCCTTCAAGGCCTGATTCGCTTCCCCACTTGTGGGGAAGATGGCGCCTCCCCATTTATGGAGAGGTGGCGCGAAGCGCCGGTGGGGAGCGCCGGATGGGAAGCTGGGACTTTAGTTAGCCGACCTCCGTCACCGTGTTCGCCGCCAGGTCGTACATGAAGCCTCGGACTTTGTCCCGCGCCGGCAGGTACGGACACTCGCGAATCCTCTCCACGTCCTGAACGATCGCCGCGATCGGGTCGGTGAAGCTGTCCAGCTCTTCATTGAAGTGGTGGCCGCTCGCGGTGCTTATCTGCTGGGCCAGCTCCGCCTGGCTGAAGAGGCCCAACCCGCACTCGGTGTGGTGGATCACCATGACCTCGCGCGTTTTCAAGACCGCCTGCGAGACGGCCAGCGAGTGCAACGCGTCATTTGAGGCGCGTCCTCCGGCGTTGCGGATGACATGAGCGTCCCCCGGACGCAAACCGAGCAGCGCGCTGACGTCGATGCGGGCGTCCATGCAGGTCAGGATCGCGAGGTGCTGCACAGGTTCGATGTTGCGGGCGGCGCTGCCCAGGTAATGGAGACGCGTATTCATCAGAACTCGGTCGATCGCGTCCACCCCAGCGAATCTACACGATACGTTTGGCACCAAACGTGCCTTTGAACTCATCGATTTGACACGGCTGGCACCTAACGTGTCCTTGAGCGCGCCTGGGCGGAGGTCCTAGCGGGGAGGCGGCAAGGAGACAAGGGCCGCGGCGGCGGCAAGCACCGCCATCAGCGCGGCCAGCTCCCAGCGCCGGCGCGCTCGCCAGGCGAGCCACAGCGCGGCTGCCACCAGGGGCAGCTTGACGATGAGCGCAAAGCCATAAGCAGTGGTCATCGTCTGCAGCGGACTGGCGAAGTGGAGAAGCGCGAGCGCTGCTCCGCTCGCGATGAGCAATCCAGCCGACCACACGGCGACTTGCGGGAAACCGCCCGCCGGCGTGATTGCGAACGCGGCAAGGCCGCCAAGCCACAGACCCATCGTGGCGACGTGGACTGCGTTCAACGCCAGGCCAAGCGGCTGCGGCAGCGCGGGTATGGCATGCGCGGCTGTCGCGTCGACCGTGGCGAGGACAAGGCCCAACCCCGGGATTGCCCAGCGAAGCCAGGGTGCCTGGCGCAGCGCGCCCAGCAGAGCCCAGAGCAGAAGGACCGCGGCCACGCGCAGTCCAAGCACCCGGCCGAACGGTGAGGCCAGAGCACCGGTCAGCGCGTCGCCATCAAAGATTTGCGCCGGGTCGAGGCTCGCGGTCTGCGCGAAGAGAGCCAGCGGCTCCGCGACCAACAGCAGCGCGACGCCGGCGCCGGCGAGGCGCATCGGCCGCGGGTCCCGCGCAACGAACAGCGCGTAGGTTGCGACGCCGAAGCCCAGCGCAAAGCCGGCGAAATGCAGCCAGCGCCCAAGCGCCTGCAGGACAAAACCGAGCGGCGAGACCAGGCCCACATCCGCACCGCCGAGGCCGGGCGCTCGCACCGCGCTCGCATGACCCACGCTGAACGTGAGCATGCCGCGCGACGGGTGGGTGTCGGCGGCGATCACGGTCCAGACCACCGCGTACGTGCCTTCGGTCCCTGCTCCCAGAGATACTGAAAGCCTGGTGCCCTGAACGCGAGCAGGTCCGTTCTGGACCAGCCGGCCGTCCGGCCCGTACACGCTGATGCCGCGACCGGCGGGCGTGATGGATTCAGAAAAGAAGAGCTCGACCGAAGCTGGGGCGCTGTCGAGGATCGCGCCGGGCGTGGGGTTGGAGCCGATCAGCTGCGCGTGGGCTGAGACCGCCACCGGGAGAAACGCCATCACGACCGCGGCCAAGATGGCCGGAACGAGGCGCCTCAGTACGAGGGCGCGGGCACCGGCGGCACCATCACCACCTCTGGGCCGCTGGCGCGGCGGATACGGATCACGAGACCGGCGGCGAGCAGGCAGAGGAGCCCGGAGGTCATGAACGCGAGCCGGTAGTCCCCGAAGTAGGTCCGGACCGCGCCCGCGGCGAAAGCCGCCGTGGCAGCTCCCATCTGGTGGGACGCGAAAACCCAGCCGTAAACCACACCGAGGTTGCGCCTTCCAAACGTGTCCGCCGTGAGGGCCACGGTCGGCGGCACCGTCGCCACCCAGTCCAGGCCGTAGAAAACGATGAAGAGGAAAAGACCGAAGTACTGCATCCCGAAGGCGTAAGGCAAAAAGAGCAGGGAGAGTCCCCGCAGGCCGTAGTACCAGAACAGCAGCCAGCGCGAGTCCCAGCGATCGGTCAGCCACCCTGAGATCATCGTCCCGGCCACGTCGAAGATGCCGATAAATGCCAGCAGGCTGGCGGCGGTCACCTCCGGCATCCCATGGTCGATGGAGGCTGGAATCAAATGGGTCCCGATCAGCCCGTTGGTGCTGGCTCCGCAGATGAAGAAGCTGCCCGCGAGGAGCCAGAAGTTGCGATTGCGGATCCCCATCGCAAGTCCGCCGAGCGCGGCCCCCACGGGGTTGCGCAACGGCGGCGCCGGCTCGTCGGCTTCGGTCGCTCCGTACGCACGCAGGCCGACGTCCGCAGGGCGATCGCGCATGAAGAGCGCAACCAGCGGTATGCCGAGCAGCGCAGAACCTGCCACCACCAACGCCGCGAATCGCCAACCCATATTCACGGCCAGCCATGCCAGTGCTGGCAGAAAGATCAGCTGTCCGGTGGCGCCCGCCGCGGTGAGCGCGCCGAGGACCAGGCCGCGTCGCTGCACGAACCAGCGGTTCGCGACGATGGCGGCCAGGACGGTTGCCATCGAGCCCGTGCCGACGCCGACCACAACGCCCCAAAGCAAATCCAGCTGCCAGGGCTGGTGCATGAAGACCGTGAGGGCGGATCCCGCCGACACTGTCAGCAGCGCACCGACCACCACCCGTTTGACCCCGAAGCGCTCCATCAATCCGCCGGCGAAGGGAGCGAAAAGCCCGAAGAGAAGCAGGTTGATGGAGACCGCAATCGAGATGGTCGCGCGCGACCAGTGGAACTCCTGCTCGAGGGGAACGATCAGGACGCCGGGCGTGGATCGGAACCCGGCCGCGGCTAGAAGCGTGAGCCACGTGATCGCGGCCACGACCCAGGCGTAGTGGAGGCGCCTCACCTAACCCCCGAACGCCGGCGGCGGCAGGAACTATTCCGTGCGATCACCATCTGACATTAAGGGAACAGCGCGAGGGCGTTTATCGCGAACACGTAGGCTAAGCGCCGATGTCGGATCAGCAACCCTGGGTCATGGCGGTTCAAGCCGGCGCCGCCGGCGCGAGCGAACGCGATCGCCTCGCCCGCTCGCTGGAGGGCAGGGTCCCTAGCCATCCGGACTGGATCTTATTGAGCACCTGTCACCGAGTGGAGCTATATGGATTTGGCGCCGTGCCCGACCTCGATGAAGGTCTGCACCTCGCAACAGGTGACCGCGCCGTGCGGCACCTGATCCGTGTCGCCGCCGGTCTCGAGAGCGCGATCGTCGGAGAGGACGAGGTCCTCCACCAGGTTCGGGAGGCACTGTCAGACGCACGCGCTGCACGGTCGCTGGACGGCAGACTACAAAGGCTGTTCGAAACCGCGATCGCCGCCGGCCGGCGTGCCCGTGCAGGGCGCACCGCCGCGAGCGGCAACCTCGCGCAAAGTGCGGTGGCCTGGCTGCAGAAGAAGTCGAACCTGGCGGGCAGCACCTTCCTGGTCGTGGGCGCGGGCCGGATGGGATCCGCCCTGGCGCATTCCGCCCGGCTTGCCGGAGCTGAAGTCACCATCGCGAGCCGCGATGCGGCAAGGGCGAACCGCCTCGCACACGTTTATGGAGGCCGGGGCACCGACCTCGCCGGCGGTGCCGCGCTCGCCCCAAAGTCGTCAGCGGTGGCGGTTGCTCTCGCCGGCACCTGGCACGAGTTGCAGCCGGCGCAGGGTGAGCTGCCGCCGATCGCGGACATCTCAGCGCCGCCTGCGGTTCCGGCCGCGGTCAGAGCCCGACTCAACGGGGGCTATCTCGGCATCGACGATCTCTACCTGCGACCACGGTCCCTTCCGAGCGGCTACATCGACGAGGCCGACCGTGTTGTCGCGGCAAAGACGCGCGAGTACGTCGAGTGGCTCGACGGCCGCAGCTGAGTGACTAGCGCCACTTCTGCCAGATGGCGGGAGCGAGCGGCCAAGCTCTTTCCCGGAGGCGTCAACAGCCCGGTCCGGGCGTACCGCGCGGTCGGCGGCGAGCCGCCGATCATGGCCCGCGGCGAAGGCTGCTTTGTCTGGGACGCCGAAGGCAAGCGGTACATCGACTATGTCGGCGCGTTCGGTCCGCTGATCCTCGGCCACGCTCACCCTGCGGTCGTCGAGGCGATCCGGACCGCGGTTGAAGCCGGCGGCTCATTCGGCGCCACGACTCCCGCGGAGGTCCGGCTGGGCGAGCTGATCCGCGCGCGGATGCCATCGATCGAGCGCCTCAGGTTCGTCAACAGCGGCACGGAGGCGGCGATGAGCGCGCTTCGCGTGGCCCGCGCAGCGACCGGTCGCGATCTTGTCATCAAGTTCGACGGCGGCTATCACGGCCATGCGGACTCGCTCCTTGTCGAGGCGGGCTCAGGAGTAGCCACCCTTTCGATCCCAGGCAGCGCCGGAGTCGGTGCGCCGGTGGCGGCGCAGACGCTGGTCGCGACCTACAACGACCTGGACTCAGTCGCAGCGCATCTCGACGCGCATGCGAAGGAGGTCGCCGCGGTGATCGTCGAGCCGGTCGCTGCCAACATGGGCGTCGTCCCGCCCTCGCCCGGCTTCCTGGATGGACTGCGGCGCCTGACCGAATCGGCCGGCGCCCTTCTCATCTTCGATGAGGTGATCACGGGTTTTCGGGTTGCGCCTGGAGGTGCACAGGAGCTGTACGGCGTGCGACCCGACCTGACAGTGCTCGGGAAAATCATCGGTGGGGGCCTGCCGGTCGGTGCGTACGGTGGGCGTGCCGATCTCCTCGACCTGGTTGCACCTGCCGGTCCCGTGTATCAGGCGGGGACGCTGTCCGGCCATCCCGTGGTGATGGCGGCAGGCGAAGCAACTCTGCTCCAGCTGACCCCAGACATCTACGCAGAGATAGACGCGCGCGCGAAGCGTCTTGAAGCCGGACTGCGGCGCCAGGGCGTGAGCGTGGCTCGCGTTGCTTCGCTGCTCACGCTGTTCTTTCGCGATTCGCCACCCGTCAACTTTCAAGAGGCCAAGGCGAGCGACCGTGACGCGTTCGCGCGGTTCTTCCATGGCATGCGCGACGCGGGCGTCCTGCTCCCGCCATCGCAGTTCGAAGCGTGGTTCATTTCCGCGGCGCACGACGACGAGGCCATCGACGCGACGCTGGCGGCGGGTTCCGGCAGCACCTAAACCCTCCGGATACGTGCCGTTGGCGCCAACGCCACGTAACCGCGCTTGGGATTAGGTGCGTTTGGCGCCAACGGCACCTTTCTGGGGGTAGATGGTCTCGCCGCGGGCAAGCATGGCGACATAGGTCTCGATCCGTCTGATTCGCGTCTCGGGCTTCTTGACCGTGGTGATCCGATAAAGGACGGCGAACCGGTTCTGACTGTTGAGTGAGTCGAACATCTTCTTGGCTTTCGGATTGGCTGCCAGGGCCGCGGCCAGCTCAGGTGGAACCTCGATATTCGAGCCCGCGTAGGCGACCTCCCACCGTCCGTCCGCCTTGGCCCGGTCCACTTCGGCAATGCCCGCCGGATGCATCAGTCCATCGTTGATCAGCTTTTCGGCGATGACGGTGTTTCGTTTCGACCAGAGGCCGCGCTTCAGTCGCGGTGTGAAACGCTGGCGCCAGGTGGTCTCGTCGCGTGGCCCGGCCTGGCCGTCGATCCAGCCGTAGCAGAGCGCTTCGACGAGGGCCGTGTCGTGCGTCAGGGTCGTCGGCTTGGTCGTGCCTTTCTTCGACAGCACCAGGAACACCCCGGTCGACCTGGCGTGATTCTTCGCCAGCCAGGCACGCCACGCTTTGGCGTCTCGCACGACCAACTCTGGCGTTTCTGAGACTTTCATCAGCCGAAGATGTGCTCGCCGGGCGGTTCTGTGAAACGCAAGACGAGCAGCCCGGCGCACAGGCCTGCCGCCGCCACCCCGATCAGGATAGGAAGGAGGCGCCGTGGAGCCGGGACTGTGGCGAGGCCGGCCGCCAGCACACTCGCCACCACGACCGGCGGTCCCACGAAGCTGAAGATCCAGATCAAGTTGAAGCCGCAGGAGAGGTTGATCGCCAGCCTGACCGCCAGGCTTTCTCGCCCGACCACCAGCATCCACGTCGACACCGCGGAGACGATCACGAAGGCCAGCAGCAGCCAGATCCTGAGCACCATTCCCCGTCCACCCTGGGTCGGCGCGGCGCTGACGGCGATGGGGCTGTAGGCGAAAGCCGTCAAGGTCAAGACGACGGCCGATAAAATCGCCAAAACCCGGGGCGCCGCGCTTCGTGCTTTCTGCCGCCACACGCTCCGAACGATATCTCGTCGCTTCGGATTTATGGAGTCGCGCGATCTCCCTTTGCCGCGCTCTCAAACCGAGCCCTCAAGAGTTCCATCGTCCTTCTCTGCCGCGGGATGACGACGAGCAACTCAGCTAGAGCAAAGATTCCGCGGAATTTTGGCGCATCGATGATGCGGTCCACCTGAACGCCGGTGAGAGTCGGAGTAAGCACGAAGGTATGGCGGAAGGTGCCGAATTTCTCTTGCTGAGCTGAGAATCCGAACCGCTTGTCCGGCTCGACCTCAGTAATTTCGACCAGGTTCTCGAAGCGCTGGGGACCGTTAGATCCGAACGATCGGTACAGCTCACCGACGGCGACAGGCCGTCCAGGAGCCAACGGTTCGATGCGTAGCTCCGCCGGCGACCACTCGCCGTGGCGCGTGATATCGACGAGGTATGCGAACACCTCCGCCGCCGATCGATCGATTTCGACGCTGAAGGTTCTCACGTAGCGTTCCGATGCCATATCCATTCAGATTGTGTCTCAAGGCGGTGTGGTTTGGAGGCCATGACCAACTCAGACGACCTACAGGTTGTGGGGCGGCGACACACGCGTACCCGGCCTTTTGGCTTACGCTTGGCGTTCTATGCGTACTCTGACCGCTCGTGGCCTGGGACTCACTCGTCGCCGAGCGATCGACTACGCCCTCTGCGCCAGCTGCTTCTGTAGGTAGCCGACCTTTCTGACGGGGCCGCTGCCCCATCCGCGCCCCTAAGGGCGCGTTCGTGTCGGCATCAAATCTAACTACGGAGGCGTATTCATTTGTCGGATCTCACGGACGTCCCGTCCCTCGACGGCTTGTCGAAGAACGAGACGGTCAAAGCCACCAGCAACCACCTGCGAGGGCTCATCAAAGAGGAGCTCCTCGAAGACACGCCTGCCTTTGGCGATGACTCGGAGACGCTGCTCAAGTTCCACGGCATCTACCAGCAAGACGACCGCGACCGCCGCAAAGAGGCGCGTGCCAAGGGCCTGACCAAGCATCACCAGCTGATGATCCGGACTCGCATCCCGGGCGGCGTCGTGTCGCCGGATGCGTACATCGCCCATGACGACATCAGCCGCAAATGGGCCAACGGCACTCTTCGCGTCACTACGCGCCAGGACTTCCAGCTGCACGGAGTCCTCAAGGGCGACATCAAGAAATCGATCGCGGCCATCAATCATTCGCTGCTGACCACGCTCGGCGGCTGTGGCGACGTCGAGCGGAACATCATGTGCTGCCCCGAGCCCATCGCCGATCAGTTCCACCAGGACGTGGATCGTTCGATCGGCGCGATGGTGACCGAGCTCACGCCAAAGACGCGTGCGTATCACGAGATCTGGCTCGACGGAGAGGTCGTGGAGACATCCGAGCCCGAGGCCGAGCCGCTCTACAAAGAGCAGTACCTGCCGCGCAAGTTCAAAACGACAGTCGCGCTCGAAGGCGACAACTGTGTCGACGTGTACGCCCACGACCTCGCCATCGTCGCCATGAAATCAAAAGGCGGAACCCTGCGCGGCTTCAACGTGCTGGTGGGCGGTGGCCTCGGCCGCACGCACAACAAACCCGAGACCTTCGTCGCCGTGGCCCAGCCGCTGGCCTTCGTCGAGCCGGACCAGATAGTCGACGTCGCGCGTGAGGTGGTTGCGGTCCAGCGCGACTACGGCGACCGGACCAACCGCCGGCACGCGCGGCTCAAATACACGATCGCCGACCGCGGCCTCGACTGGTTCCGCGATGAGGTCCAGAACCGCGTCAACTTCAAGCTCCAGCCGCCCGAGGCCCTCGACTGGAAGCCCGTCGACGACCACCTCGGCTGGCACGAGCAGGGCGACGGCAGCCTGTATGTCGGCATCTACATCGAGAACGGCCGCATTCAGGACCTCGACGGGGTCCGCTCACGCACTGGGCTGCGCAAGATCGTCGATGAGCTGCGCCCAGAGGTCCGCCTCACCGCCCAGCAGAACGTGATCCTTGCCGGCATCGACCCGGCCGACCGACCTCGCGTCGAGGAATTGATGGCCCAGCACGGGATCGTCCCGGTGGAGGCCATTCCGCAGGCGATCCGCAACGCGATGGCTTGCCCGGCCATCCCCACCTGCGGACTGGCGGTCGCCGAAGCCGAAAGGGTGCTGCCCGGGCTCATTCGCAAGCTCGCGACCGTCCTCGACGAGGTCGGGCTCGCCGACGAGCGGATCAGCTTCCGCATGAGCGGCTGCCCCAACGGCTGCTCGCGGCCGTACCTGGGCGACGTTGGTTTTGTCGGCACCACGCTTGGCAAGTACGACGTGATGCTGGGCGGTGATTTCGACGGCACTCGCCTCAATCGCGTGTTCGCCGCCAACGTCCCCATCGCCGAGATCCCGGACCTGCTCCGCCCGCTGTTCGTGACCTATCGGTCGGAACGGCGACCTGGCGAGGGCTTCGGCAACTGGACAGAGCGAGTCGGCTTCGACGCCCTGCGTGCAAAGGAGACGGCGTGAGCTCGTCCGCACCTGCCGAGCTCGCCATCGGTGCGACACCGGAAAACGTCCTGCGATGGGCCTACGAGACGTTTCCGCGGGTGGCCATCGTGGCGAGCCTGCAGGCGGAGTCGTCGGTGTTGATCGACATGGCGTCGCGGATTCGCGATGAGGTGACTGTGCTCACTCTCGACACCGGCCGGCTGCCGCAAGCGACCCACGAGATGATCGACCGCATCCGCGACAGGTACTCGATCGACCTCCAGGTCGTGGCGCCCGACGCCGCCGACCTGCAAGAGATGGTCGGGCGGCACGGTGTGAACCTGTTCTACAAGTCGGCGGAGAACCGGCGCCTCTGCTGCGACGTCCGCAAATCGCGGCCGCTCACCCGAGCGCTTCAGGGTTATGACGCCTGGGTCACCGGCGTGCGCCGGCAGCAGGCGGCGACGCGCGCGGAAACCCCGGTCGTGGCGCCGGACCGCGAGCACGAGGGTCTGACCAAGATCGCGCCTCTCGCCGGCTGGTCGAAGGAGCAGGTCTGGGCCTACATCCACGAAAACGACCTCCCTTATCACTCGCTCTACGACTACGGGTACACGTCGATCGGATGCGACCCATGCACTCGCGCGACCACGCCGGGTGAGGACGAGCGGGCCGGCCGGTGGTGGTGGGAATCGGAGAACGAGGTGAAGGAATGCGGCCTCCATTGGGCCGGGCGCGCGCAGGGCGCACCTAAACAAGTGAAGCCATGAGGAAACACTTTCTCGCGCTCGCTCTGGTCGCGATGTTTGCGGTGGCGTGCGGACAAGGCGTCAGCTCGGCCTCGCCCAACGACGACCAGCCCCTCAAGCTCCGGCTCGGATACTTCCCGAACCTCACGCACGCGCCTGCCCTCGCCGGCATCAAGAAAGGTTTCTTCGCCGCGGCCCTTGGCAGCAAGGTCACCGTCGAGCCACTCACGTTCAACGCGGGCGGTGACGCGGTCACCGCGATCCTGTCGAACTCGATCGATGCCTCGTTCGTCGGCCCGAGCCCGACGACAAACGCCTTCACCCAGTCCCACGGTCAGGCCGTAAGGGTCGTCGCCGGCGCGACCTCAGGCGGCGCGCTGCTGGTCGTGCAGCCGAGCATCAGCTCGATCGCCGGCCTGAAGGGCAAGAAGATCGCGGACCCTCAGCTTGGCGCGACCCAGGACGTCGCGCTGCGCTGGTTCTTGAAGAGCAACGGTTTTGCGATCGACGCTGCCGGGGGCGGCGACGTCAACGTCGTGCCGCAGGACAACTCGCTGACGCTGACAGCGTTCAGGCAGGGGCAGATCGACGGCGCGTGGGTGCCGGAACCCTGGGCGAGCCGCCTGGTGGTCGAAGGTAAGGGCAAAGTCCTGGTCGACGAGCGCGACCTGTGGCCGCAGGGCAAGTTTGTCACCACCAACCTGATCGTCAGGACCGACTTCCTTCAGGCCCATCCGAAGCGGATAGGTGCTCTGCTCGAAGGCCTTTACCAGGCCGTCTCCTACCTGAACTCTGACCCGGCAGGTGCCCAGGCCTTGACCAATGACGCGGTTGCAGAGATCACCGGTAAGAAGCTCGCCGTCGGGGTCGTCTCAGCCGCGTGGCCGCGCATGACCTTCACGCTCGATCCATTGCCGCAAACGCTCAAGATCGCCGCGGATCACGCATACAGCGTCGGCCTGCTGGCCAAGGTCGAGCTCAAGGGTCTGTACGACCTGCGCTTGCTCAACCAGGTGCTCGCCGGGCACAACCAGCCGGCGGTGCAGGGCCTGTGAGCAAGCTCCTCGAGCTTTCCGAAAAGCATTCGCTCAGCGTCGAGGCGCTGACGATGGCCTTTCCGCACGGCGATCGGCTCTTGATCGCCCTGCAGGGTGTGAGCCTCGAGGTCCAGCGAGGGGAGTTCGTCTGCGTTGTCGGGGCATCGGGCTCAGGCAAGAGCACGCTCCTCAGCGTGCTCGCCGGCCTCGAGCAGCCTACGCGCGGCAGGGCCCACGTTCACGGTCACGTGGCGCTGATGTTCCAGGAGGCGGCCTTGCTGCCGTGGCTCACCGCCGCGGGCAATGTGGAGCTCGCGCTCGAGCTCCGCGGGATCCGCAATCCGGCCCGGTCCAAGATCGCCAAAGAGCTGCTTCACAAAGTCCATCTCGACGGTTGGGAGAGGCGCCGGCCGCACGAGCTTTCGGGTGGCATGAAGCAGCGGGTGGCGCTCGCTCGCGCCCTGGCACAGGACGCTGACGTGCTCCTGATGGACGAGCCGTTCGCTGCGCTCGACGCCATCACGCGCGACCTTTTGCACGAGGAGCTCGAACGTCTGTGGAAGCAGAACGGATTGACCATCCTCTTCGTCACCCACAACGCCCGAGAGGCGGTTCGCCTCGGCGATCGCGTGCTGGTCTTCACGAGCCGCCCTGGGCGTGTCGGGCACGAGGTGGTCGTCGACCTTCCGCGGCCGCGCAGCCTTGACTCGCCCGAGCTGGCTGTGATCGCGGGCCGCATCACCGACAGGCTCAAGCACGAGATGAGATCCCATGGCAGTAGCTGATATGGCGAGCGTGTTCGAACAGCAGGACGTCGTCGAGGACGAGCCACGTTCGCAGCGCGCCTGGACCGAACGTGGGTGGTCGTGGATCTGGCCGAAGCTGGTCGCGATAGCCCTGGTGCTGGGCGCTTGGCAGGTGGTCGTCTGGTCCGGATGGAAGCCGGACTACGTGCTGCCAGGACCAGTGGCGGTCTTCCAGCGGCTCGGCAATGACCTGAGCCACGCCGACTTCTACGTCGGCGTCGGAATCACTCTGCGCCGCGCGTTGGTCGGTTATCTCGTCGCCGCGGCCGCGGGAAGCGTCGTCGGGATTCTCGTGGCGCGCATCACTGTGCTTCGCAGGGCGATTGGCTCCGCGATTCTAGGACTGCAGTCGATGCCGTCGATCGCGTGGTTCCCGCTCGCGATCCTCCTCTTCCAGCAGAGCGAGACGGCGATCATCTTCGTCGTCATCCTCGGCGCTGCCCCGGCCATCGCAGCCGGCCTGCTGAGCGGCGTCGACCATGTCCAGCCGCTGCTCATCCGCGTCGGCCACGTGATGGGGGCGCGAGGCCTTGTCATGTACCGGCACGTGATCCTGCCTGCGGCGCTTCCGTCATTCGTCGGAGGGCTCAAGCAGGGTTGGGCGTTCGCGTGGCGCAGCCTCATGGCGGGCGAGATCATCGTCATCGTCTCGCACTCGCCTTCGATCGGCCAGCAGATCCAGTTCGCGCGCGACCTGGCGGATGCAGAGCAGCTGCTCGCCATCATGATCGTGATCTTCATCATCGGCGTCGTCATCGACGCCTGGTTCGGAGTCCTCGACCGCGAGATCAGGCGGCGATGGGGTCTTCTGGGAGTGGAAGCATGAGCAAGGGATTCGTCGTGTGGTTCACGGGCCTTTCAGGCGCCGGCAAATCCACGATCGCTAACGCACTGAAAGCAGAGCTGGAGCTGCGCGGCCGCCACGTCGAGCTGCTCGATGGCGACGAGGTGCGGACGCACCTGTCGAAGGGACTGGGATTCTCGAAAGAAGACCGCGACACCAACATCCGCCGCATCGGCTACGTAGCGCGCCTGGTCGCGCGAAGCGGCGGCGTCGCCATCACGGCGGCGATCTCGCCTTATCGCGAGGTGCGCGACGAGGTGCGCGCGGAGACACCCGGATTCGTCGAGGTCTTCGCGCGCTGCCCGCTCGACACGCTCGTCGAGCGCGATGTGAAGGGCCTGTACAAGAAGGCCATCGCGGGCGAGATCAAGAACTTCACGGGCGTAAGCGATCCGTACGAGGATCCGCTGCACCCGGAGGTCGTGTGCGACACGTCGCGCGAGTCGCTCCAGCAGTCGCTGGCCAAGGTCATGGATGCCCTCGAGCGGCTCGGCCACCTCGATCGCGAGGTGAAGGAGCGGCTGCCGGAAGGCGAGGAGCTCGACGCACTTCGCGCGGAAGCGCGCAAGCTGCCGCGGTTCGAAGTCGGCCAGCGCGAGCTGTCTGACCTTTTCATGCTCGCGAGCGGCGCCCTTTCGCCCCTGGACACATTCATGGGACCGGAGGATTACGCATCGGTGCTCGCATCGGGCCGGCTCGCGAACGGCCACCCGTTCACGATCCCCATCCTCCTGCGCGCAGAACACGCCCCCAGAGCAGAGCGAATCGCTCTGTACATTGGCGACCACCCTGTTGGCATCCTCGATGTCGACTCGGTCTTCGAAACGTCGCCCGAGGTCGAGGCGCGCAGCGTTTACGGCACCGACGACGCCGTGCACCCTGGGGTGCGCGTGCTCAAGGATTCCGGGCGGTGGGCCCTTGGCGGCAAGGTGACCGCGCTGGCGAGGCCGACCTCGGGATTTCCGGAGTACGACCTCACGCCGATGCAGGTGCGAGCGATCAAGGCCGAACGGGGATGGAAGACGATGGTCGGCTTCCAGACACGCAACCCGGTCCACCGCGCTCACGAATACCTGCAGAAGGTGGCGCTCGAAAGCATCGACGGGCTGCTGCTGCATCCGCTGGTGGGCGAGACGAAGAGCGACGACATCCCCGCATCGGTGCGCATGGCCTGTTACGAGGAGCTGCTTCGCGGCTACTACCCGCCGTCTCGTGTCCTGCTCGGCACCAACCCGGCCTGGATGCGCTATGCGGGTCCCAAGGAAGCGGTGTTCCACGCCATCGTGCGGCGCAACTACGGGTGCACGCACTTCATCGTCGGCCGCGACCACGCCGGCGTCGGCAATTACTACGACACCTACGCCGCGCATCGAATCTTCGACGAGTACGCGCCGGGTGAGCTCGGGATCGAGATCCTTCTCTTCGAGCACACCTTCTACTGCTCGGTGTGCGGCGGCATGGCATCGACGCGCACGTGCCCGCATCCCTCAGACCTACACAAAACGCTGAGCGGCACTGCCGTGCGCAAGCTCCTGGCCGAAGGCGCCGACCTGCCGGTCGAGTTCACGCGGCCCGAGGTGGCGCGCGTGCTGCTCGCGGCGACCAAGGAAGAAGCGACAGCGTGAGGTACTACCCCGTCTTCCTGGACCTCGCCGGCCAGCTGTGCATCGTTCTGGGCGAGGGGAAGTTCGCGGTCGAAAAGGCTGCCGCTCTGCGGGAAGCCGGCGCGAATGTGCGCGTGATCCCTTCGCGCGATTACAGGCCGGGTGCCCTCGCGGGCGCGCGACTCGTGGTCGATGCAAGTGAGGACCCTGAGATCAACCGGCAGAGCTGGGACGAGGCCGAGGGCGCCGGCATTCTGATCAACGTCGTCGACCGACCGGCGCAGTGCCGCTTCATCGCCCCGGCGATCGTGCGGCGCGACCCGCTGCTGATCGCCATCTCAACTGAGGGTGAGAGTCCGTTCCTCGCCTCGGCGCTGCGGGCGCAGATCGAGCGCTGGCTGGGTGCCGAGTGGGGTCCATTCGTGAGCCTGGTCGGCGGGGTTCGAAGGCGCCTGCGCGAGGCACGCGTGCCGCTCTCGAAGCAAACCCGCGTCTACCGGCAGCTGCTCAACTCGGATGTGCGAGCTCTTCTCGGCCGTGGGCGATCGGCGGACGCGAACCGCCTGGCCGAGGGGATCGCGGCGGCTCGTGGAACCCGCGAGGGCCGGGTGGCGCTGGTGGGTGCCGGACCTGGCGATCCCAAGTTGATGACGTTCAAGGCTCGTGAGCTGATCGCAGGCGCGGACTACGTGCTCCACGACGCGCTTATCGCGCCCGAAACGCTTGCTCTTTGCGGTCCAGACACGAGGCTCGAGGATGTGGGGAAGCGTGGAGGCAAGGAAAGCGCACGCCAGCCGATCATCACCGCGCGATTGATCGAGCTCGCGCGTGTCGGCAATTCGGTAGTGAGGCTCAAGGGCGGCGATCCATTCGTGTTCGGACGTGGCGGAGAGGAGCTTTTCGAGCTTCAGCAGGCTGGAATCGACGTCGTGGTCGTGCCCGGCATCACCGCCGCGCTCGCCGCGCCCGCGGCCGTGGGGATCTCAGTCACCAAGCGCGGAGTCGCCTCATCCGTGGCCATCACCACCGCGCGAGGATCCGGCGGCCTCGGTCGCCTGTCGGATCTGGCGCGAGCCGCGGACACGCTGGTGGTGATGATGGCGCGCGCCGACCTCGCCGAGGTCGCTGGAGCTCTCGCGCGAGCGGTGGGCGGATCACGCGCAGCGGCTGTGATCAGCAACGCCACACTGCAGGATCAACGCTCTGTCACCGGACCTCTCGACCGCATTGCTCACCTTGCCGATGAAGCCGCGATCGAGCCTCCCGCGACGCTGGTCGTGGGTGATGTCGTGGCGGCCGAGCGTGTCTTGGCGTTCGCGATTCAGGGCCCTGCGGCGGCACATGCATAAGGCCAGGTAGCTAGGACCCTCTGGGCGTCCGTTTCGATCGCATCACGTTCCTGCTCTGACGCAAGAAAAAGGGGCGGCCGATTTGGCCGCCCCTCGGTTAGCAAATTCCTAGTTGTTGTTGTTCGACCTCTCAGTTACTGCCTTCAGGGCGTCGATCTGGCCGTGTCCGTAGAAGGAGTTGTAGGCCAGCGTGCCGGTGCAGTGTGCGGGTTTGTCGTCTGGCCCCGTCCAGTCGGGAAGAAAAGGATCGGGCGGACAAGGCAACTGGTTGGTGGCTGCGTTGAGCAGCTTGGTCATGGTCTTCGGATCCTGGTGGCCGAACCGGCTCGCGATGAGCGCGGCCACGCCTGCCGCGTGAGGCGATGCCATCGACGTTCCCTGGTGGTAGACGTAGGTGGCGCACTGACCGTCTTCACCGCAGATCTTGACCCCTCGATTTGGGTTACGTCCCGGAACCGACATGAACGCGTCGTACATCGAAGCCGGGTAGGTCGAAAGGACGCGGCCGTTGGGCACGTTGGCTGACTTGTCGAAGTAGAACGAGTCACCGCCTGGGGCTGTCGCCTGCACCCAGGGCATCCCGTAGCTGGAATAGAACGACTTCTGGTTCAGGTTGCCGACGCTGCTCACGGTGTAGACGCCGGGAACCATCGCGGGAACCACGAAGCAGTTCTTGTTCACAGCGCGCGGGGGAGGGGGCGGTGCGGGCGGGCTGGGCGGGAAGTCGGGGCTGATCAGGTCGAAGGTCGGGTTGCCAAGGTCGTCGGTCTCGTTGCCGGCGGCGGCGACGACTGTGACGCC
>Ga0209011_1000103_pt1 | contig 47028 bp, 48 predicted proteins | sample BlaSpr_A8_OM1_M3_FD_187986 | JGI IMG/M metagenome (GOLD analysis project Ga0209011, IMG submission 187986) | Forest soil microbial communities from Thunder Bay, Ontario, Canada - Black Spruce, Ontario site 2_A8_OM1_M3 (SPAdes) (version 2) | ecosystem: Environmental > Terrestrial > Soil > Boreal...
TTCTACGGCGGCGTCCGGTCGCAGGTCGACCTGACGCAGATGCCCGACTTCGTCAAGCTCGCCGACGCGTACGGGCTGCCTGCGCTCCGCGTCGACAAGCTCGCGGACGTCGGCCCGGCGATGGACGCCGCGGAGCGAACCAAGGGCCCGTTCCTCATCGACTTTCACATCGACCCCGAGGCCAACGTCTATCCCATCGTCCCGCTGGGCAAGAGCCTGAACGACTTCTGGGAGGCACCTGACAAATGAGCAACACCCCACAGCCGCCGGCGTTCACGGCTCCACCAGTTCCAGCCGCGCACGAAACGCGCGTCCGCGTGCTGTCTGTTCTCGTCGAGGACGGCGCCAACACGTTGAGCAAGGTTTCAGGTCTGATCCGCCGCCGCGGATTCCACGTCCGCTCCATCTCGGTCGGTCCGAGCCGCCAGCCAGGCCGCTCCCGGATGACGCTGACCGTCGACGCGGGCCACGCCGAGACCGACCAGGTCCGCAAACAGCTCGAGCGCCTGGTCGAGGTGATCGAGATCGAAGACGTGACTGGTGAAGAGGTGCACAGCCGTGAGCTGGTCGTCGCCAGGGTCAAGTCCTCCCAGGTCGCGGGCCTCGTGGAGCGCGGCGCCAAGGTGTTGAACACCGGTGCCGACGGCACCACTGTTGAGTTCGCTGGAGAGACCAAAGACGTCGGCGACTTCATCGATGAGCTGATGCACAACGGGGTCCTGAACGTCGCCCGCTCCGGGCCGGTCGTCATGAGGAGAACCGCATGAAGATCCACTACGACGCCGACTGCCCGCCGAAGCTGGGCGAGAAGGTCGCGGTGATCGGCTACGGCAGCCAGGGCCGCGCCCACGCCTTGAACCTTCGCGACAGTGGCGAGGACGTGCGCGTCGGCCTGTACCCGGGCAGCAAGTCTTTCGAGCGCGCGACCGAAGACGGCGTCCGAGCGCTCGAGGTGCCGGAGGCGGTGGCCGAAGCCTCTGTCGTCATGGTCCTGACGCCTGACGCCGGCCAGGGCAAGCTCTTCCGCGAGTCGATCGCCAAGCAGCTGAAGTCCGGCGCGATGCTTATGTTCGCGCACGGCTTTGCGATCCATTTCGCGCAGATCAAGCCCGACCCTGCGATGGACGTCTCGATGATCGCGCCGAAGGGACCCGGCCATCTCGTGCGCAGCACCTACGTCCAGGGCATGGGCGTGCCCGCCCTCATCGCCGTCCACCAGGACGGATCGGGCCGCGCCAAGACTCGCGCCCTGGCCTACGCCAGGGGAATCGGTGCGGGTCGCGCGGGCATTGTCGAGACGACTTTCAAAGAGGAGACAGAGACCGACCTCTTCGGTGAGCAGGCGGTGCTGTGCGGCGGGGTCAGCTCGCTGGTCAAGACCGGATTCGAGACCCTTGTCGAGGCCGGCTACCAACCGGAGATCGCCTACTTCGAAGTTCTGCACGAGCTGAAGCTCATCGTCGACCTGATGTACCGCGGCGGTCTCGGTTTCATGCGCCACTCGATCTCTGACACCGCCGAGTACGGCGACTACGTTTCAGGTCCGCGCGTGATCGATGAGCACGTGCGCGAGAGCATGCGCAAGGTGCTGCGTGAGATCCAGGACGGCAGTTTCGCCGAGCACTGGATCGACGAGAACTCAAACGGCCGCGAGAAGTTCCTAGCCATGCGGCGCAAGGACGCGGAACACCCCGTCGAAAAAGTAGGGCGCGAGCTGCGCTCGATGATGACCTGGTTGGAGCCAGTAGAAAAGTAATGAACGATAAAAGCCCGGACAGAGTATTCATCTTCGACACGACGCTTCGCGACGGCGAGCAGTCGCCCGGTTTCCACCTCGACGCCAACTCCAAGCTCCGCATCGCGCGCCAGCTCGAAAAGCTAGGCGTCGACGTGATCGAGGCCGGATTCCCGATCTCATCCCCGGGTGATTTCGAATCCTGCCGGCGCATCGCGCGTGAGATTCGGAGCGCGACCATCACCGCACTCGCGCGTGCGGTCAAAGAGGACATCGACGCGGTATGGGCTGCGATCAAAGAGGCGGAGACGCCGCAGGTCCATATAGTGCTGTCCGTTTCCGATGTGCACATCGAGCGCAAGCTCGGCATGACGCGGGCGCAGGTGCTGAAGCAGGGCGCTGAGATGGTGGCCTACGCGCGTTCGCTGTGCGACCGCGTCGAGTACTCGCCGGAAGACGCTGGTCGCGCAGACCCCGACTACCTCATCGAGACTGTCGAGACGATGATCGCCGCGGGCGCAACCGTCATCAACATCCCCGACACCACCGGCTACTGCCTGCCCGACGAATTCGGCGGTATCGTCCGCCGCGTCATCACGGAGGCTCGCGGCAGCGAGAAGGCGCTGTTCTCGGTCCACTGCCACAACGACCTGGGCCTCGCCGTGGCGAACACGATGGCCGCTCTGGAAGCAGGCGCGCGGCGCGTCGAATGCACTATCAACGGCATCGGCGAGCGGGCGGGGAATACCTCTCTGGAAGAGATCGTGATGCTGCTGAACGTCCGCCAGGCAAGGCTCGGACTCGAGTGCGCGGTGGACACCAAGGAGATCACGCGCACCTCGCGGTTGGTGGCAGAGCTGACGGGCAACTCGGTGCAGGCGAACAAAGCTGTGGTCGGAGCGAACGCTTTCGCTCATGCGTCAGGCATCCACCAGGACGGCGTGCTGAAAGATCGCCTGAACTACGAGATCATGAAACCCGAAGACATCGGGCTGACCGACTCCCGAATCGTGCTAACGGCGCGCTCTGGGCGCCACGCGTTTCACCACCGTCTCGGCAGGCTGGGCATCACTATCGCTGGAGAGAAGGCCGAGGTCGCGTGGCAGCGCTTTCTCCAGGTTGCAGACACGAAGAAAGAGGTCAACGATGAGGACCTCCGCAAGATCGTGGCCGCGACATCAGACCCAAAAGGCGAGAAGCCGAACGGCAGTGACACCAATGGACACGAGACCAACGGTCACCCGCCTGTAACCGACCAGCTCCACGACCACAATCACGTCGCGGATACCCTTCGCCATCTCATCTTCGGATGAGCGTGTTGGGGTGAAGGTTGCTTACCAGGGGGAGCCTGGCGCGTACTCGGATGAAGCCGTGTCGGCGCTGTTCGACAAACCCGAGGCCATCGGCTTCGCGACATTTCGTCTGACCTTCGAAGCCCTGACGATGGGCGCCGTCGATTCAGCGGTGCTGCCGGTCGAGAACAGCAGCGCCGGCGTTGTGCAGGAAGTGTCGGACCTGTTGTGGGAGCTGCCGGGCCTGCGCGTCGTGCGCGAGCACGTGCTTCCCGTGCGCCACTGCCTTCTCGGTTGGCCCGGACCCGTCGAGCGTGCGCTATCGCACCCGCAGGCGCTCGCCCAGTGCGACGCGTACCTGCACTCGCGTCAGATCCGCTCCGTCGCCTATCACGACACCGCCGGTGCCGCGCGCGCCGTCAGCGAGCAGCGCCAACCGGGCACCGCCGCGATCGCGAGCAAGGCGGCAGCAGCACGTTATGGGCTGTACGTGCTCGCGGAATCGATCCAGGACGATTCCGAGAACCGAACCAGGTTCATCGTCGTCGAGCGGGGGCAGCCGGCCCGCCCCGCCGGAGTCGCCAGCGGATTCAAGAGCTCGCTCGCCTTCGTCACCGGCCACCGGCCGGGCAGCCTCGCGCACGCGCTCGACTGTTTCGCGCGCCGCGGAGTCAACCTGACTCGACTGGACAGCCGCCCAATGAAGGGACGGCCGTTCGAATACCGCTTTTACCTCGACTTCGCCATCAATGGGGACAGCAAAGAGGCGGAAGCGGCGCTCCAGGACCTCGAAGACGCGAGTGCTGAGGTCAAACTCTTCGGGACTTACCCCGCAGCCTGAGAACGCTGTCGCGCAACTCGCGGCGGGCGCCTTGTTAACTAACGAGTCGCGTTAAGTCAGCAGTTGCTTCTTGCTTTCATCAATTAACTAAGAAGCGCGGGCGTCTTCGCGAAATTTGTTATCGGTTCTTCTCAACTGTTTTGCTTTACAGTGGCACCGGTGGTTTCCAATCGCGGGGGGGTAAGTGGAGTCGCGCGCGCGCCGAAATCGTCGCGACGACGACTCCCCGGCGTAACGCTCAAACCCGGCGCCGTGAAACAGGCACGACAGGAAGCCGGCATGAGCCTCGCCCAGGTTGGCAAGGGACACGTGACCGCTCCCGCGATCTACCTCATCGAAACCGGTCGCACGCGACCGTCCCTGCCTACGCTCGAGCACATCGCGCAGCGCACTGGCAAGCCTATCGAGTTTTTCCTCGCCGATCCCGGCGGGACCACTGACGAAACTCAGGCAGCACTGGCCGACCTCGAATCCATGGTCGCCGACGGACGGTACAGCGAAGCCATTCAGCTCGGTCGCTCGCTGCTCAGTCTCGGCACCTCGGCCTACCGGCTGGGCCGCATCAGATATTTCCTCGCCATGTCCTACTTGCAGCTGGCACAGCCGGAAATGGCCGTTGGATTGCTTGCCGAAGCCCGCGCTCATTTCGAGGCGATCAACGACTCCGTGATGCTGGCCGAATGTCTTGGCGCCGAGGCCTCATTGGCCTACCTGACGCAGAAACCCAACTCCCTCGAGCTGGCGGAAAGAGCGCTCGCCGTATGCAGGAGCCTCACGCCGGTCCCGACGCCGACCGAAGCTCGCCTGCTCGGCATCCTCGCGACTGCTCACATTGCCAACTTCGAATGGGACAAGGCTGTCGAGTTCTATGAGAAGGCGATCGAGGCTGCCGGCTCGTACTTCGATCTCCGAAGTCTCGCGAAGATGTACAGCGGCCTTTCGTCGGCCTACCAGGAGCTGGGCCAGATCGACGTCGCCGCAAGGTATGCGACGCGGTCGGTCACGCTGCTCGAAGTTCTCCGCGACAGGGTGTCTCTGGCCCGCTCGGAGAACAACCTCGGCCTGATCCTCATGGCACGCGGCGACCTTGACGCCGCGCGAGAGCATCTCGACAGGTCGCTCGAGCTCAGCGAGGAGGCTGACCTCGAGGTCGGCCGCAGCCATGTGCTCCTCAGCCTGTGCGAGCTGTGCTTGCGCGAGGGCAATCTCGAGCAGGCGCAATCGTTTGCGCGGGAGGCGTTGTTGCTGGCGGAGCGGCTTCGCGAGGAGTCGAATGTGGCCGAAGCGCACATGTGGCTCGGCCGGATCGCCGACAAGCTTGGCGACCACCCGACATCGGATTACGAGTTCGCCCTGGCGGTTCGCGGCCTCGAGCAGCTGGGCACCGACGAACGGCTGTTCCAGTGCCACGGCATCTACGCAGAGATCCTCGAGCGCCGCGGCGACGTCGCCCAGGCCTACGTGCACATGAAGAAGGCCCTCCAGGCCAGCCGCCCAGGCGGCCTCCTGCAGCGAAAGCAGCAGGAAGACGAGGAGCGCGTCAGCACCGCCTGAACTCGGGGTTCTAGGTGCTAACGTAGATTTCGCCGCACGAGGCGGGCAATCTACGGGCGTAGGGGAGGTTTTCCGGCTGGCGAAAGCGCTGCGCAATTCCAAGGTATCCCTGAGCGCCGAAAAGATCGTCGCCGACTACCGCCTCGCCTACAGCAGCCGCCGCGCGAGCATCAGCGGGCGTGCAGAGGTGCTGCGCGGCAACGCCACCTTCGGTATCTTCGGCGACGGCAAAGAGGTCGCCCAGCTCGCGATGGCCAAGGCGTTCCGGCCCGGCGACTGGCGCGCCGGTTACTACCGCGACCAGACGTTCATGTGGGCGACGCGGATGTCCAACGTCCGCTCGTTCTTCGCCCAGCTGTACGGCAACCCCAACGTGGAGTCGGATCCCAGCTCCGGCGGCCGCCAGATGGGCAACCATTTCGCCACACGTTTGCTCGACGACCGAGGCGAGTTTGCTCGCTCGGTGGACATGCCCAACTCGAGCGCCGACGTCTCCAACGTCGCGGGCTGGATGCCGCGCCTCCTCGGCCTGGCCTATGCCTCGAAGCTCTATCGCAACAATCCCCAGCTGAAGTCCGCTCAGGATGGCTTCTCGGTCAGCGGAAACGAGGTCGCGTTTGGAACCATCGGTGACTCAGCCACCAGCGAAGGACTGTTCTGGGAGACGGTCAACGCGATGGGCGTCCTGCAGGTGCCGCTCGCGATGTCGGTCTGGGACGACGGATACGGCATCTCGGTTCCGATCACGTCGGCGACGACAAAGGCCTCGATCTCGGATGTGCTGCGCGGGTTCATGCCCGATGACCGGGCAGGCATCGACATCTATGTGGTACCGGGCTGGGACTACCCCGCGCTCGTCGAGGCTTATGCGACCGGGATCGAGAGGGTTCGGCGCGAGCACAAGCCGGCGCTGTTCCACATCACGGAGCTCACGCAACCTCAAGGCCACTCGACGAGTGGAAGTCACGAGCGTTACAAGACCAAGGAGCGGCTGCGCTTCGAGAACGAATTCGACTGCGTCAAGCGCATGCGGGACTGGATCATCGAGTCAGGGTTCGCAAGCGAATCGCAGATCGAAGGTTGGGAGGCGGCCGACAAGGAAGCGGTGGAGGCTGCACGCGACCTCGCCTGGGAGGCATTCCAGTCGCCGATCAGAGGAGAGCGTGATCGCGCGGTTGCGATCCTCAAGCGAGTCGACATGCCCGAGGTCGCCGAGATCACGTCCGGGCTCGACGAGGCGGGGAAGGTGACCAGGTCGCTCGTGTTGTCGAGCGCCACTCGTGCCCTTCACCGGCTGCGCGGGATCGAGTCGCCGGAGCGGACCGAGCTCGCGAAGTTCGTCGAGGAGTACAAGCGCGAGAACGACGAGCGGTACAACTCACACCTTTACAGCAGCTCGGACGAGTCGCCATTGAAGGTGCCGGTAGTACCCGCGGGGTTCTCGGACAAGTCACCGATGGTCGACGGCCGTCAGGTTCTGCTGCGCAACTTCGATGCCAATTTCGCGCGCGACCCTCGCCTGTTCGTGATCGGCGAGGATGTCGGACGCCTCGGGGACGTCAACCTGGTGTTCGAAGGCCTGCAGGCGAAGTACGGCGACCTGCGCTTTACCGACACCGGCATTCGCGAGGCGACGATCCTCGGACAGGCAATCGGTGCGGCGATGCGAGGGCTGCGTCCGATCTGCGACATCCAGTACCTCGACTACTTCCTCTATGCGTTGGAGACCGCCTCCGACGATCTGGCCACAATGCATTGGCGGACGGTCGGAGGCCAGAAGGCGCCGGTGATCATCCGCACTAAAGGACACCGGCTGGTCGGGATCTGGCACTCGGGCTCACCGATGTCCGTGCTTCTCAACTCGCTGCAGGGGATTTACGTGGCTGTCCCGCGCAACATGACCCAGGCCGCAGGTTTTTACAACACGCTGTTTCGGGGTGACAACCCCGCCGTGGTGATCGAGGTGTTGAACGGCTACCGGCTGAAAGAGAGGGTTCCGGACAACATCGGCACCTTCACCGTCCCGCTCGGCGTCCCGGAGGTCCTTCGCGAGGGAACCGACGCCACCGTTGTCACCTATGGCGCATTGTGTGGCATCGCGCTCGAAGCCGCGCGCACTCTCGAGGAGCTTGGAGTGTCCTGCGAGGTGATCGACGTGCAGACGCTGAACCCGTTCGACGTCAACCACACCATCGTGCGCTCGATCGAGAAGACGCACGCGCTGATCTGTCTCGATGAGGATGTGCCTGGAGGCGCGTCGGCATTCATGATGCAGCAGGTCCTCGAGGTGCAAAACGGCTGGTGGCACCTCGACGCCGCTCCACGCACGCTCGCCGCGGCGCCAAACCGCCCGGCCTACGGACCGGACGGTGACTACTTCTCCAAGCCAAACCGCGAGAGCATCGTCACCACCGTCTACGAGCTGGTGCGAGAGCGCCAACCGTGGAGATTCCCAGCCCTGGACTGAGAAAAGAACTCTCTCCGCAAAAGGGGAGGATGCCGTCGATCTTGCGCAAAATCGACCTTTGCTTGGCGCCGATTACGTCGGTTCTGCGCGAAATCGACCTAATTGAGCCCACTTGTGGGAAGGTGGCGCGCGAAGCGCCCGGATGGGGAGTGGAATCAGGTCAGGTCCCCGGGTAGGTAGTCCATCACCGCGAGCGCTGGCGCGCGGTTGAGCAGCGAGACTCCCTCGAACAGATGGGCGACAAATCCCATCGCGCTCGCCGCCGCGAAAGGCGGAATCATCCTCTTCGGCGCTCGCGCCTCTCGCGCTGGTGCCGAGTCCGGCAGGCTCGCCAGGGTCCGCGCTTTGCGCAGCGCCGCATCAAACCCGCCCATCTCATCCACCAGCTTGCGTTCGAGGGCCTGGCGACCCGTCCAGACGCGGCCGTCGGCGATCGGATGGACCTGTTCGGGAGTCATGTTCCGCGCCTTGCCCACCCTCTCCAGGAACAGCGCATAAATGCGAGCGATGTGGCTTCTCGCAATCGCCCTTTCCTCGTCGGTGAACGGTCTCTCGTCGCTCTCCATCGTCACGTGTTGCCCGAACGCGATGGTCTCCCGGTTGAACATGAGCTTCGACCACAGACCGGCGGTGATGAACTTTCCAGTAAACACGCCGATGGATCCGGTCAGGGTGCCGGGGCGCGCGACGATCCAGCGACCCGGCGTCGCAACCCAGTAGCCGCCGGACGCTGCGAACGGGCCCATCGAGACGACCAGCGGCTTGCGGGCGGCAATCACTTCCAGCGCCTGCCGCATCGCCTCCGAGGCGGTCGCCGAGCCTCCCCGCGAGTTGACATAGAGGACAACCGCCGCAGCGCGTTTGTCGCTCGCCACCTGGCGTGCCGTCTGGACCACGGTGAGATCTCCCGCGCGATCTCCGCCCACAAACGGGATCTCGATGGGCGGCTTGACCGGCAGCCTGGCCGACCTCCCGTCCATGATGGCTCCCTCGATCCGGATCACGGCAACGTACTTGCGAGCGCGAAGGGTGGGCGCGGGGAACCGCAGCTTTTTCCGAGCCTGCTCCCACGTGCCGATCCGGACCGGAATCCCCGAACCCTGGCCGATACGTTCAGCGAGTTTTTCCTCCGGCAGCACAGCGTCGACAGCGTGCATCTCGAGCGCGGTGTCGTCGGCGTATGGGGAGGCGTCGACCAGCGCATGCGCGCCCTTCTCGTCCAGCACACGGCCTTTGCCGATCGCGCTCAAAAGCTCCTTCTGCTGCGAGTCGAGGAGCGACGTCAGCTGTTCGCGGAGCTCGGGCGACATCTGCGACTTGGTCCACATGTCCGGGGCCGATTTGTAAGGCGAGACCTGGACGAAGTCCGCCTCGATGCCAAAGCGCGCGAGTCCGTCGCGCAGAAACAACCCGGTGGTCGCGAGGCCGAGAGGCTGCACGGACCCAGCAGGCATCAGCAGGATCTCGTCGCATGCGCAGGCGAGGTAGTAGGTACCGGTCGTGTAAAAGGGCGCCCAGGCCACCACGCGCCGGCCTGACTGTCGAAGCCTGCCGACCAGCTCCCTCAGGTCCTGAATCGTCGCCATCGGCATGCCCACCGGGCGCAGGTGCAGGATCACGCCCTTGGTCCGTGGGTCGTTGGCGATCAAGTCGAACTGCTCGCTCAGCTCTTTGACGCTCAGGCGCGGTCGCGATGTGAACCGCTGCCAGAAGGGGCGGGGCGGGTCTGGTAGGGCCGGCAGGTCGCTCTCGAGGACGAAAACGACGTACTCAGGCGGCTTGCCGATCGACCGGCGAACCCTCGAGATCAGCCACCACAGGTAGCGGAACGGAAAGAGGATCATCCTCGCCAAAGGTTACGGCCTGGCGGGATCTCGCCTGCTAACGCCCGGGTCAGACGACTTTCGACACCTCGAGGTGCTGATCCACCGACTCGCCGAGCCGGGACGCGCCGTAATCCTGGCCGACGTGCTGGTGATACGGCACGCCGGTGAACAGGTGATGGCTGCGCGTCGGTACGTCGGCGCCGGGGGCCCATTCCTTGCGCTGGAGCTCCATGTACCCCTGCTCTTTGCTGTGCTTCAAACCCTCCAGCAGGTTCGACATGCCGAGTCCTGCCGCGTGCTGCAGAGCGAGCGTGATGAAGATGAAGCCGACCCCGAGCTCGGCGAGTTCATCCCACGTGATCGGATTCTTCTCGTTGTACCACTTGAACGACGACGAGTAGTTGAAAGCGAACCGCGCCTTCGGGAATCGCTTCCGGATCTCTGAGGAGAACTGCTCAACCGGCCCGCGCTCTGCGGTCGGAAACTCACACCAGAGAAGATCGGGGATCCCGCTGTCCATGTAACGAAGGCCGCGGTCGATCGCGAGCTGGATGCCGCGCTTCGTCTCCGGGGCCTCGGTGGCGGACACGCCATCGGTGCGCGCGATGATGACGAAGTCTTTGTGGCCAAGGTCATCCGCCGCGGCTCGCATCATCTTGAGCTTGCCTACGTACTCGTCCGCCGCGATCAGCGCCTTGCCGGCGATGTGGCCGCAGCGCTTGGGCATGACCTGGTCTTCGAGGTGCGCGGCGGCGACCCCCGCCCGGACGTAAAGGTCGGTAGTGCGCTGCACGTTGAACAGGTTGCCGTAGCCGGCGTCCATGTCGACTATCACGGGCGGGATCTCGAGGTGCACCGGAGGCGCCTCTTTATCGGGGTCGCCCATGGCCATCGTCAGCTGGAACTTGCGGAGCGCGCTCACCGTTCGCCTGGCGCCGTCGGCAATCTCCACCGAGGAGTAGAGGTCCATGTCAGTGGTGCCGAGGTGGCCGATGGCGAAGGAGTAGCCGCTGAAGTAGACGGAGTCGAAGCCGTGATACATGACGAGCTCTGCGCCCATAGGGTCGTACACACCGGGACCAAAGACGTAGGGCTTGGTCGCCAGCAGCCGCCGCAGCCGCTTGCTGGGGTCCTCGTTCCGCGACGCGGGGACTTTGAACCCCTCCGGCAATAGGGGCGTAGAGACAAGATCCATCAGGCGCTCCTTAAGTGTCTATTCGTTTTCGTGATCGCAGTTGCAAGGCTCAGGGCATTCGCACTCGTGTGACGAAGGCTCCGTCCGCAGCTCCTGCGACTTCTCGGCACTTTCCATGGGCCGAAGTTAGCAAGGACTCACGTATAAGTCCAATTAATAGATTTGATGCTTCCTATCGGAAAAACCGATGTATCGGAGGGGTCAGCTGCGCGTTTCTATCAGTTTGAGGAAAGCCTGGACGATGCCTTCGGGCTCTCCGGCATCCCGGCGCCGGAACACCACTATCGAGTTGTGCATCGGAGGGGCATCCTTCATCGCCACCAGGCACAGCGTGCCGCCGGCGACTTCCCTTGCCACCGCGGTGCCGGGCAGCAGCGCGACCCCGAGTCCCCGTTCCACCATCTTCTTGGCGGCTTCGATCGAGTCCAGCTCCATCAGGCCACGGAGCTTGAGCCCGGCAGAAAGAAAAGCGCTCTGGGTGATCTCGTAGTAGCTCGACGTACGGTCGAACATGATCAGCTTCTGGGCGGCGACGTCAGCCATCGGAACCGCGCGCCTCTTGGTGAACGGGTGGTCGGGCGCGCAGACGAGGACGAGCTCCTCGGTGTGAAACGGCCGCAGCTCCAGGTCCGGATGGTGGATAGTTCGCCCGAGGCCGACCTGCACCTCGTCATGCAGGACCAGGTCCACGACGTCCTCGGAATGGCCCGTGCGGACCGACACCTCGACCTTGGGGTGGGTGGCGACGAAGCGCTCCAGCAGCTCCGGCAGGACGTAGGTGCTCACCGCCGGGGCGGCGGCGATCATCAGGTGTCCGGCCGAAGCCGTCGTCACCTGCTCGAGGGCGTCGCGACCGTCGACCAACGCGCGGAGCGCTCGCTCGGCGAAGGGGATCCAGGCCCGGCCCGCGTCGGTAAGCCGCATCCCGTGGGGAGTCCTCAGGAAAAGGGGCGTCCCAAGCTCTCGCTCCAGGCCCTGGAGGCGCGCGGTCAGGGTGGGCTGGGTGATGAAGAGCGCTTCCGCCGCCCGGCTGACGCTGCCCCGGCGGGCGACCTCGAGAAAGCCCTCGACCTGAACCAGCTGAATGCCGCTCGGCTTGCCGTTACGTGATTCGTCTATGGACACGGCCGTGCCTACAAATTCTATCTATGGGGCCTTTTCAGCAGGACGATCGCCGCCCAGATCGCCACGGCCCATACCGGGCCCATCGTGATCACGAAAGGCCGGATCGTGTCGCTTCCCGAGTGGGAGTTGCGGTCGAAGCCCTGGAAGACCAGGACGGTCCCGAAAACCAGGACGGCGAACGCGACCGAGACTCCCGCGACTCTCGTCCACCTCATGACCTGGGCAACGCGCGAATTAGACGGCCCGTTACGGAATGTTTCGGCCGCCTCGTCACGTTCTTGATGACATGAATGCTCTCTTCGGCTTCCACATGCCCAATTACACCTTCAAAGGCACTCCCGATCAGGACCTCTTCAGCCGCGTGGTCGAACAGGCAAAGGCCGCCGAGGCGGCGGGCTTCGACATGGTCACCGTGATGGACCACTTCTATCAGATACGCGGGATCGGACCTGAGACCGAGCCCATGCTCGAGGCTTACACCACCCTGGCCGCGCTCGCTATGAGCACGTCACGTGTGAAGCTCGGCACGCTGGTGACCGGCGTTACCTATCGCAACCCGGCGGTGCTCGCCAAGATGGTCACGACGCTCGACGTCATTTCCAAAGGGCGCGCAATTTTCGGCTTGGGCGCCGCGTGGAATGAAGACGAGCACAAGGGCTATGGCATCGAGTTCCCACCCATCGGCAAGCGCATGGATCGCCTCGACGAAGCGCTGACTATCGCGAAGCTCATGTTCACGCAGGAACGGCCGTCATTCGAAGGCACGTACTACAAGATCGACCGCGCTTTGAACGTGCCACGCCCGATTCAGCCGGGTGGTCCGAAGATCCTGATCGGTGGAGGCGGCGAGCGGCGGACGCTTCGCCTCCTCGCCCAGCACGGCGACATCGGTCACTGGTTCTCCAACACCATCGAGGAGCTGAAGCGAAAGAAGCAGGTCTTCGAGGAGCACTGTGAGGCGGTCAAGCGAGATCCTTCTGAGGTGCTGCTGACACTGGGCGTGCCCCTCGTGCTTGCCGAAAATGAAAAGGACGCGAAAGCGATTCTCGACAGCCTCACTCCGGAACGGCGCGCGATCGCGAAGGTCGCAACCCCGGCCCAAGGTGCGGAGCTGATCGGCCAGTACATGGACGCCGGATTCGGTGGCTTCACGCTGAACAACAACATCTACGCCACCAAGGAGTCGATCGCGCTGGCCGGCGAGCTGATCAAGCGCGTGAACTCGAAGACGCGCGTCGTGGCCTGATCTTTTGGCCTAATCCTTATATGTGAGCTCTCCGGCGCGGACCGGCACCGTCAGGTAGTTCTCCGGCGGGGCCAACGGGCACGCCCAGCGTGGGCTGTACGCACACGAGGCGTTGTAGGCGTAGTTGAAATCGATCACGACATTGCTCGAGCCGGGCGCGATCTCGAGGGCCAGCCCATCGGTGTTCTTCGCAGTATCGAACAGGTAGCGCCCGGCCCCATACGTCTCGCGACCGGAAGTCGTGTCGCGAAACGGGACGAACAGACCCCCTGCGTACTGGACGAGCTTGAGCACCGTGAGCCTGCACTGCGAGCCACCCAGCTGAAAGACAAGGCGGCCCGCCCGGCGGTAGCGCACCGCACCGTCTTCTCCACCGGTGTCGATGACCAGCTCAGAGTCGTCGCCGGGCTCGAACCGCGCCTCTACTCGGTAGGCGGCGTCGTGAGGAAAGTAGCGAAGGCCCTTGAACGATGCCCGCTCGTCCGGCTCGATCGGCGACTGTGGATGCGAGCGGAACAGGTCATCGCGACCGTGCCTGAATCGATTCAGGGCATCGGGGCCGCTGGTCCGATACAAATCGCCGACTCGGCGGCGCCAGTCGACGAGATCGAGAAGCCCCTGAGCGTCAACTTCCGTCAACGGCACCCTGTTCGCCGCAGGATCATCGGCGCAACCGTACTACCATGCGTGGGTGATCTCTGAAGAACTTCTCGAAATCCTGGCGTGCCCGAAATGCCACACCAAGGTGGAGTTGAAGGAGCCCGATCAGCTCCGCTGTCCTCACTGCAAGGTCCTGTATCCGATAGTCGACGGCATCCCCGTGATGCTTGTCGAAGAAGCTAAACCGGAGAAGTAGCGGTCGATTTCGCTCAAAACCGACCGAATCGTCTCCGACCAAAGGTCGATTTTGCGCAAAACCGACGGAATCCGCCGCCCAAACGCAGGCCTTGGCTCAGCTAAGCGGCGCAGGCATACCCGCTGGTGTCTCTCGGGGCCGGGTGGGACACGGCGTACCTGATATCTCCCTCGATCTCGTCGTCGGTCAACGCGTAAGCCTGGTTGGGCACGCTTGCCGACGTCGCAAACACGAGGCCTAGGACCTTGCCTTCGGTATCGACCAGCGGGCCGCCCGAGTTCCCGGGCCGGACGCTCGCCTCGATGACGAAGATCTGGCGAGTGACAAGCTTGGAGTTGTAGATGTCACGCCCTTCGGCGGTGATCCGTCCGTCGACGATTGCCGCGGACGTCCTCTGCGGCCCACCGCCCGGGTAGCCGATCACGGCTCCCTTGGTGCCCCGGGCCGCAGGGCCGAAGACCAGCGGCGCCGTTTTGAGCTCGGGCACGTACAGCACCGCGACGTCTCGGTCCGGGTCGAAAAAGACGACGGTGCCGTTAAAGTGCCCGTCTCCCGGAGTGATGATGGTGTGCGTTTTGGTTCCGGACACGACGTGGGCGTTCGTGACGACGTAGCCGGTTCCTACTGGAAAGCCGCTCCCGGTGACGAGGCCCCCGCATCCAAGGCCCGTGACCTTCACCACAGCCTGAGCCGCGTGCGCGACCCCCGGGAAGTCCACCGAAGCCGGGAGGGGCAAGGGAGAGGGGAGCGCCGGCTCCAGTCCCGCGAACACCGGCGGAAACGAAACGCCGGCCAAAATTCCCTGCACACTCGCCAGGAACCCTGGCGCCTTGGGTGCGCGTTGGTCGAGTGCCTGCAGCACAACCGACCGCTGGATTTGCTGCGAGAGCTCGGGCACCGGACCGCGAGAAAAGGTCAGGCCCAGGAACCAGCACATGGCGAGCACCGCGACCATGGAGACCGCGGCGCCGGCAACCGAGTCGGTAGTGGTGTGCACGCCCGTCCTGAGGATGTGACGGCGGATTGGCTCCCCCGCGGCGAAGCCGATGCTCGAGCCGAGGCTGCCGCCGATGACAAGCACCAGCACGGCGCCAAGCGGCCGCGCCACCGGGTTGTGGATCTCGAGGTAGTTCAACACCGGTGTCGCAGCGGCCGCTCCCAAAAGCACGCCGATCACCAGGCCCGCGTACTGGGCCCCTGACAACCAGAAGCCACGGCGGTAGCCGTTCGCGATCCCGACGAGGGTCGCGACCAGGATCACTATGTCGATGAGGTCGATCACTTCAGCTTATTAACGCTCCGGCCGGGAGGTGGAGGTTAGTGATGGACCTCAGTGTGTTCAGACTTGCCTTCGGCCCGCTCTGCCGCCTCTTCGGCAGCACGATTGCGGGCATCGCCTCGCAACACCCACCAACCGAGCCCGACCACTCCTAGGGATGCCACCAGGAAGGTGACGCTCAAACCGAGCCAGGCCGGCACCCACTCGCCGGCGTCCAGAAAGACCACGCCTGCAGCTTCCACTAGGCCTTGACAGGCTCCGGCTCAGGCTTGGCGCCGTTGGGCGCTGCGTGCAGGTCCTGGAGAGGCATGAAGCTTCGGACCGGCGGCACCCGTTCGAAGTTGTACGGGGGCGGCGGCGATGAGGTCGCCCACTCGAGCGTGTTGCCCCGCCAGGGGTCGTCACCCGCGATCTCGCCACCGTTCCAGCTGCGCACGACGTTGATCAGGAACAGCAGTACGGAGAAGGCGATGAGGAAGGACGAGACGGTGATGATCATGTTCGTCGTCGCCCATGCGGGGTTGGCGTATGTCGCGATGCGCCGCGGCATCCCTTCGAGCCCGAGCGTGTGCATGATCAAGAAGGTCCCGTTGAAGCCGATGAAGAGAGTCCAGAAGTTCCATTCGCCAAGGGTGCGGTTGAGCATCCTGCCCGTGATCTTCGGGAACCAGTAGTAGATGCCGGCAAAGATCGTGAACACGCTGCCGCCGAAGAGAACGTAGTGAAGATGGGCGACCACGTAGTAGGAGGAGTGCAGCTGGGTGTCCACCGGAACTGAGGCGAGATACACGCCGGTGATGCCGCCGATGAGGAATGTCGCCAGGAAGCCCCACGCGAACTTCATCGGCACCGTGAATTCGACCGATCCCCACCACGTGGTGGCGATCCAGTTGAAGAACTTGATGCCGGTTGGAACCGCGATCAGCATCGTCATGAACATGAAGAACGTTTCGACGTAGATGTTCATGCCGACAGTGAACATGTGGTGCGCCCACACGGTCATCGACAAAAAGACGATGCCGAACAGCGCCGCCACCATCGTCATGTAGCCGAAGATCGGCTTGCGCGCGAACACCGGGATGATCTCGGAGATCATGCCGAAGCCGGGCAGAATCATGATGTAGACCTCGGGGTGCCCGAAAAACCAGAACAGGTGCTGGTAAAGAACGGGCCGGCCCTGGGTCGTGAAGAACTGTGTCCCGAGCTGGCGGTCGAACTCGACGAGGATCATGGCCGCTGCCAGCGGCGCGCCGACGATCAGCAGGAGGATCGAGGTCGAGATCTGAGCCCAAACGAACAGGGGCAGGCGCGTGAGCTTCATGCCTGGTGCGCGCAGAGCGACGATGGTGGTGAGGAAGTTGGTCGAGGCCATGATCCCGCTGATCGCCCAGACGATGAGGCTCAAGGCCCAGAAGTCCACGCCCAGGCTGGTTGATTGGTAGGCCTTCTCAGTGAGTGGCGCGTAACCGGTCCAGCCGGCGTTGAGCGCGCCACCGGTGAAGAACCCCATGTAGTAAAGGAGGATCGAGACCGGGACCAGCCAGAAACCCAAGAGGTTCACGCGGGGGAACGCCATGTCGCGGGCGCCGATCATGATCGGGACCATGTAGTTGGCGATCCCTGTGAGGAAGATCGTCACGAAGAAGAAGATCATCGTCACGCCGTGGGCAGAGATGATCTGGTTGTAGATCTCGGGCTCAACGATCTTCAGGTTCGGCTGGGCGAGCTGCAGCCGGATGAGCAGGGCGAAGATGCCGGCCAGGACGAAGCTCAGGACCCCGGTGACCATGTACATGATCCCGATCAGCTTGTGGTCCGTCGTCGTCAGCCACAGGCTGATGGGCTTGAAGAACGAGTCGTCGTAATCCTTTGGTCGGGGCAGGGCAGTGGTGGCCACGATCTCTTCCTATGCTACTTCGACGGTGACGGTGAAGGGCTGGCGGACGTGGAAGCCTTAGGTGACGGCGATGGTGAGGGCTTTGGTGACGGCGTCGGATGCAGAGCCGCCACCTGCTTGGCCATCCACTGGTCGTAAGCGGGCTTGTCCATCGCCTGCACGATGATCTGCATGGCGCTGTGTCCGGCGCCGCAGAGCTCGGCGCACTCTCCTCGCCAGATACCTGGCTGGCTGATCTTCATCCATGAATAGTTGGCGTACCCGGGTACTGCGTCGGTCTTACCCGTGATGGCCGGTACCCACCACGAGTGGATGACGTCAGTGCCCTCGAACTGCAGCTTGATCAGTGTGTTGGTCGGCACGACGAATGGTGTGACGTCCTCCGCCAGGGTGCCGTCTTGCCTCACGACGACCTCGGTGCCCTCGTACTTGTAGTCCCAGCCGAACTGGCGACCGCTGACTATGACTTTCATCTGCTCGCCGGTGATCGGCTGGAAGTCCTTCTGCAGCGTGAGGAAGCTGTAACCCGCGATGACGAGCACCACGATCAGGGGGATTACGGTCCAGATGACCTCGAGCCCGGTGTGGCCATGGATCTGCGGCGGCACGTAACCCACCGGCTGGCGTGAGCGCCTGTAGCGAAGGACGACCCAGAGCAACGCGATCTCGACGCCGACGAAGATGATGATCGCGGGGATCGAGATCCCGACGTAGGTGTCGTAGATGTCCTGCCCGTTTGGCGAGACCGGCGTGGGAAAGATCGGGGATAGGCCGCTCCCTTCGCAGGAGCTGAGCAGGAGCGCAGCGGTGACGAGAGCGAGAGCAATGAAAGCCGCGCGCGCTCTTCCTACCACGGCCTGAAGTATATCGATGCCCGGGAAGGCATCCGCGAGCCGGGGTCTGAGCTGAGATAGAATCCAAAATCGACTGTGACGGCAGCGAACAAGACCCGATACGTTGACGTGTCGAACCCCGACCTGGCCGTCGATTGCCCGAACTGTGGGCTGAAGACCGCCCGGTTCGTCGACCACTGCCGCAACTGTGGCTACAAGCTGTGGCCCTCGAGCGTGATGGCCTCGGCCGCGTTCAAGGCGTGGCGGGCGGCAGATCCGGTGAAGCGATCCCGTGTCTCCCGGTTCGACATGGAGTTTCCGGTCGAAATCGACAACACCGTCGACTACACGGCCAAGGCACACCAGCTCGGCATCCATCTCTCCCCGAACAGCAACTGGCCGTTCGTCATCTGTCTCGGGTTGCTCTTCCTGGCGCTGGGCGCGGTTCCGCTTCCAAACACCGCGAGTCGAATCGTGCTTGCCGTGATCGGAGGACTGATCTTCCTGTGGGGAGTCGCCGGTTGGGTCGTGATCGACGACGTCCAGATGTTCCCAAGTGACGAACCAACCGCCGGCGAGGAGGTCCACCACTGATGGCCGTCGCGATAGCGCCTCGCGAGCGAGAGCCCGAGTACCCGGCGATCAAGCCGGGCATGATGGGCATGTATATCTTTTTGGCTTCCGAGGTGATGTTCTTCGGCAGCCTGTTCGCTGTGTACTTCTACCTTTACGGGTCTCATCCACAGTGGCCGCCGCTGCCACCCGAAAGCAGACCCGAGTACTACGTCAGCTGGTGGCCGATTCCGTTCTGGAACACCATCATCCTGTTTTCCAGCGGCGTCACCTGCCACTTCGCTGCCGAGGCGATCGCCTCGAACAACAGGCGCCGCTTCTTCATCCTCCAGATCGCCACCATCATCCTGGGCTTCTTGTTCGAAGCACTCCAGGTGTATGAGTTCGCGCAGGCCTTCGGGCGCGGGCTGACCTTGCAGGCGAACACCTTCGCGAGCGCCTTCTTCACCCTGACCGGCTTCCATGGCGCCCATGTGCTGGGCGGCCTGGTCCTGCTGATCCTGATTCTGTTCCGCGCTTACAGAGGCCAGTTCTCGTCGCGGCACCACGTCGCAGTGAACGCTGTGACCCTGTACTGGCACTTCGTCGACGTGGTGTGGTTCTTCCTCTTCGGGATCCTGTATCTCGGGGTTACAGCCTTTAAGTGAGAGCACTGGCCACGGCCGTTGCCGCCGCGGCGCTGTTGGCGGGATGCGGTAGCAGCCCGCTACCCCAGCCGGCCGGATCGATCAAGATCGTGATGACCGAGTTCAAATATGCCCCCTCGACGATCGAGGCGCCAAACGGCAAGGTCGTCTTCTATCTGGTCAACTCGGGAACGGTGGCGCACAACCTGATCATTCGCGACAGCGCCAACCGCCGCCTGAAAACCAGCGAGCTCGTCTCTGCCGGTGACGTCAGCGTTTTCACGGTAGACAACATCGCGGCCGGGACCTACTCGTTCTTTTGCGACCAGCAAGGCCACGAAGCCTCGGGTATGAAAGGAACGTTGACCATCACCTAGCCCCGGCGCCGACTGGTCGAGCTCATGAATTCCGCACGTTTGACGTCAGCCGTTCGCTTTCGCACACCTGATCAAGCCTCTGTGGCGTCATACGTGCGTTTTGGAGTAGCCGGCTGACAACGCTGCTCGCACCTGGGCGACTACGACGTCGGAACGACCGTTGATGTCCGCCGCCGTGAAACGCAGCAGTCGGAATCCGGCGTTGATGAGCAGATTCTGGCGGCGATTGTCCTCGACAATCCGCTCGCTATGGTTGCTGCCGTCGTACTCGAGAACCAGCCGATTCGCCGGGTAGTAGAGGTCTGCCCTTCCGACGAACCGAGCCGCTCCGTCACGGAGATTCATCTGAACTTCGGGACGCGGCAGGTGTGCTTGGATCAACAGCCACCGAAGGCGTGTTTCCATTGGCGACTCGGCGGGCGCAGCAAGCGACGCAAGCGAACGTAGCCTGCCGGCACCGGGGCGACCCTTCGCCGTCTCCGCGTACTGGCCGAGAGCGGCGGAATCAATAAGACCTAAGTGGATCGCCATGTCGAGAGCGACAAGGGCCTCGACAGCCGACCGCCGCAGGCAAAGTCCAGCCAGGGTGCGCGGCAATGCCGTAGCGCGGAATCCTCGGATGGATACAACTTCAGTTGGCGGAATCTCATACCGACCCACGATGAGCCCGGGACGCGAACGGAGCCCAGAGCGCGGTGGAACCACGATCTCGACCGGTTTGGTCGGTTCGACGTCGAGGCCGAACAACCGGGCCGCTGTCGCGCCGGCGAAGACAGCATCGTTGGGCAGCAAGCGGCGCCATGCCGAAAGGGTTAGCAACGGGTCGTCGCTCTGCTCCGCCCTCCGATAGAGCCCAACCCCCACGCGTTGCCATGCCTTTCCCCTCAGTGCACTAAGCGTTAGCCCAGCTGCGCGTGCCTCACCAAGAGAGAAGGGTCCTCTTGTCAGTTCGCGTGGGATGCATGGCGTTCTGGGCACATTCGCAGGATGCGGTTCCCACGGGCATCTGCCAATGCTGCATGTAAAGACTCCAATTCCGAACGTTTGACGCCAGACATCCCTTTCGTAAGTGCGCGATACGCACGTCTGGCGTCACACGTGCGAAATGAGTTGCCGGAACCCCCTACTTCGTCGGGCTTGGCGAGGGCGAGGGTGATGGGCTCGGGCCCGGCGCGGTGCTGAGCACCTCGACGAGGAAGACCAGCGTCGCGTTCGGCGGAATGATGACCGCACCGCTTTGCGGATCGGTCTGACCCTTCGCCTTGTACGCGAGCGATCCCGGGATGATCAGCTTGCGAATCCCGCCGACCTTCATCCCCGGGATTCCTTCATCCCAACCTTCGATCACCTGGCCCCGACCGATCTGCACCGTGAATGGGCCGCGGCCCGGCTGCTTGCTCGTGTCGAAGACCTTCCCGCTGGGAGATAGCCAGCCCGTGTATTGCACGGTGATGTTGTCCCCGGCCTTGACCACGTCTCCGGTGCCGACCTTGATGTCGATGTACTTGAGACCGTCCGGGTACGTGACCACTGGCAGGCCGGCGCCCGCATTGAAATCGTCAGCCCCTGGCGATGGGCTCACGGCGGCCGACGGCGACGGCCCGGGACTTTCGTTCGCGACTGGTTGCGTGCTCGCGTAGGGGTCGGGGTAGCCGCACGCCGCCAGAGCGAAGGCGGTGACTGGAACGAAGACTAAGAGCAGTCTCCTCACGAGGAGGTGATGTCGATCGAGGTCATCTTGTCGCCGATCTGGATCTTGTCCACGACTTCCATGCCGGACGTGATCTGGCCGAAGTGGTTATAGACGCCGCTGGTCTCCAAGAACGGGGCGGCCCCGGTGGTGATGAAGAACTGCGAGCCGCTCACGCCGGCCGCGCTTGATGCCATCCCGATGGTGCCCCGCGGCCATTTCGACGGGTTGTTCTCGTCGGGCAGCTTGTAGGCCGGGCCCCCGGTCCCGTTGCCGAGAGGGTCGCCGCCCTGGACGACGAAGCCCGGGACGACGCGATGGAAAGTGAGGTTGTCATAGAAGTGGTTCTGCGACAGGTAGACGAAGTTGTTGACGGTCTGAGGCGCGACCTTGGGGTCGACCAGCGCGACCACGAAGTCGCCCCTCGTGGTGTGCACGGTGGCGGAGTACTTCTTGCTCGGGTCGATGACTGTGGGCGGGGGTGTGGTGCGCTTTTCCATACAGGCTCGGATCCCATTGTCGCAGCCTGGGGCAACAGAGGCAGAGGGGGAGGATGCAGGCGCATCTGCGCTCAAATCGCAGCCGGGGACGGCCAAAACCATCAGCGCCAGGACCAGCCCCCGTTTCACGGCCGAGACATTACCGGAGAGGTGAATCAGCGCGCGGGTTCGCGCGCCCCTGTCGCGATCAGCACGACCAGCCCCAGAGCGAGCGCGGCGATGACTAGAAGAGCCAGCTCCACGTTCGCAGTCGCCGCCACTCCGCCCCCGATGAGCGGGCCGATGCAGAAGCCCAACGCGACCGAGCTTGCGTTGGCCCCGAATACGCTGCTCTGGGCGTCGCGTGGAGTTTCCAGGCCGATCATGCTCGCGGTCGCGGGTTGGACCACGCCGCTGAAGAGGCCGTTCAGACCCACCGCGGCCACAACCAGCGCCACCCAGGGCGAGACGGCGATCAACGCCACCGCCACCGCCACCATCGCCGCGGATATCGCCGTCGTCCGGACGTAACCGAGCCGCTTGGTCACCTGCGTATAGAACACCGCCGCAAAGCTGCTCGCCACACCGGCCAGCCCGAAGGCGACCCCTGTGACCGCCGCCACCGCGCCCGTTGCCGCCATCTCGAGCAGCCGCAGCACGACGAGCACCTGGGTGGCGGAGTTGCACACGCTGATCAGGCCCTGGGCGCTGATGAGCACGGTCAGCGAGCGCATAGTCCCAGGGAACTGCTTGATGAGAGCGAAGACGCCAACCTGCGGTCCTATGCGCTGCCGGATCGGTCCTTCTCGGACCATGAGAAGAACCGGCACCGTCGACAGGAGCAGCAGGATCCCTCCGCCCAGGAACACGAGTCGCAGGCCGACCACCGCGGCGGCCAGGCCGCCGACTACCGGTCCGACGGCGCTTCCGAGCGCGACTGCCGAGGTGACGACGCCGAGCGCCCAACCCACCCGGCTGCGTGGGGTCTCGGCCGCCACCAACGCTGTCGCGGCCGCCACGGTGCCGCTGGTCGCGCCTTGAAGGAGACGCAGGATGAAGAGGTCGGTCGTGTTGCGGGCGAAGTAGATCAACCCGACTGTCAGCGCGCCGCCGATCATCGACCGGATGAGCATCGGCTTGCGCCCGTACCTGTCGCCCAGGATGCCCCAGATCGGGCTCGCGATCGCCATCGAAAGGCCGGAGACGCTGGCCGTCGCCGCCGTCCACAGGTCGAGCTCAGCTCCCCTGGGCACGCCGAGGTCGTGGTGGATGAAGATCGAGAGGAACGGAAAGGCAAAGCTGAAACCGAAGATCGCCATGAACTCGGCGAACCACAGCGCCACCAGGTTTCGCCGCCAGTCGATTCCTCCCGGTCCTAGAGGAGGAACGACTGTCGCGTGCGGATTAGTTGCCAAGCAGCTCGACTATGCGGTCGGATGTGATCGGCAGCCGGTCGACGACGGCCTTCGGGTTGCGTTTGCGCAGCGCGTCTTCGACGGCATTGGAGATCGCGGCGGGAACCGGGATCGTGCCGCTTTCGCCGGCGCCCTTGAAACCCTCGGGGTTGGTGTCCGTCGGTGTTTCCAGGCCAATCAGCTCCGGCAGGACGCCGACCTCGCCGCTGCTGACGATTGAGTAATCGAGAAAGCTCGGGGTCCGGTAGGAGCCATCTGTGTCGTAGATCGACGCCTCGTACAGCGCAAACCCAAGGCCGTGCGCGTAGCCGCCGTGCAGCTGGCCCTCGAGCGTGGCCAGGTTGATCGTCTTGCCGGTGTCGTGTGCGATCACGTACCGCAGCACCTCAACCTGCCCCGTCTCGGGGTCGACGGCGACGACCGCCGCGTGGCATCCGCTCGAGAACGTATACGGCCGCTTCGGGTCGAAGCTCTCGAAGACTTCTAGGCCCTCATCCGGCAGCATGTCGGTCGCCGGCACCTGACGCGCCGGCGTGCCGCGCACACCGATCACGCCGTTTTCCAAAACGATGTCTTGCACATCGGCTTCCAGCACCTCGCTCGCGCTTTCGATCAGGCGCTTTCGCATCGCGGTCGCGGCCTGCGCAGTCGCGCTGCCGACCTGCACGGCGCTGCGGCTGCCCGCCGTAAGAAGCGCGAACGGGACATGACGTGTGTCGCCCGCCGTGACCCGAATCTTTTCGTAGGGCCAGCCAAGTCTTTCGGCAGCGACCATCGCCACCATCGTCTCGTGGCCCTGCCCTTGAGGACTTGAGCCCACGTACACGTGCGCGATGCCGTCCTTGGTGACATGGATCTTCGCGGGCTCGCCGCGGCCGAAACCCGTAGTTTCGACGCAGCACGCGACGCCCATGCCGACCAGGCGTCCGTCCGTCCGTCCGTCGCGGCCGGGGTCGCTGCCCAGCCTTTCGACTGCCATCTCGAGCAGGCGCGGATAGTCACCGCTGTCATACACGTAGCCGCTGCGGCCGCCGGGAAAGCCGGTCGTGTAAGGAATCTGGTCCGGCTGGATCAGGTTGCGCCGCCGCAGCTCGACGGGGTCGAGCTCGAGCTGGCGCGCAAGCCGGTCCAGGACTCGCTCCATCCCGTAGTTGCCCAGCGGCCGCCCTCCGCCCCGGATGAATCCGGTGGGCACCGCGTTCGTGTACACGAGCTGGTGGGCCACCTCCAATGCCGGCAGGACGTACGCGGACATCATGTGGGCGACGATGATGCCGGGCTGGCCGGAGCCCGAGCCCGCATAGGCGCCGAGGTCGTGGATCAGCCGGCCGCGCAAACCGCGCAGCTTGCCGTTCTGGTCCGACGCCACCTCGAGCTCGATCACCGAACCGTGTGCCTGGGCGGTCGTGGCGCCGTCCTCGCTGCGCGAGGCGACCCAGCGCACGGGCCGTTTCAAGCGCCAGGCGGCGAGCGCGACGAGCACCTCTTCCGGAAAGACGCTGCCCTTGGCGCCGAATCCGCCGCCGACGTCCTCCGCCAGGACGCGAATCTTGTCCGTGTCGAGACCCAGAGTCGTCGCCACCGCCTGCCTGACACCGAACACGTTTTGCGTCGAGGTCCACATCTTGATGCCGCCTGTCTCTTCGTCCGGTGTCGCAGTGACAGTGCGCGGCTCCATTGCCGCGCCGGCGACGCGCGAGGTGGTCAGACGAATCTTCGCCGTCACGCTGCCCGACTCGAAAGCGGCCTTGATGTCGCCATAGGCGGTAGTCGCGGATTGAGCAACGTTGGATTTCATGTCTGAGTGGACCGTTGGTGCGTCATCGGCGATCGCGGTGATGACGTCGCCGACGCCAGGCAAAGGGTCGAATTCCGGCGAGACCTGCTCGGCCGCGTCCTGAGCCTGATACGCGGTTTCGGCGATCACCACGGCGTACGACTCTCCGACGTAGTTCAACTCGTCTCGATTCATGATCGGGCGGCCCCGCTGCTCCATGTCCGGCGGGCCGAAGTCGGTCAGGCCGGCGGCCACCTCTGGCAGGTCGTCGGCGGTCCAGACCGCGATGACTCCGGGCATGCCTGTTGCCGCGGACCTGTCAATGGCGACGATCCGCGTGTGCGGGAGCGTCGACCGGCAGAAGGCGGCGTGGACCAGCCCGTCGAGCTTGATGTCTCCTGCGAAGTGCCCTTGCCCGGTGATGAGTCGCCGGTCCTCGAGCCGGGGCATGCGCCGGCCGATGTATTGAGGCACGACAACTACAATAAGTCGTCACTCGACACCGCCATTCCGCCGCGGGCGGCTAGCTCAGTTGGGAGAGCGCCAGCTTGACATGCTGGAGGTCGGGGGTTCGAAACCCTCGCCGCCCACCATCGGGAATGGCGTCGTCGCATTTCGGGGACAATCCTTGAGCCTGGCCCGGTCGTCTAGTGGACTAGGACGCCACCCTTTCAAGGTGGATATCAGGAGTTCGAATCTCCTCCGGGTCACCAGGCGAAAAGAGCAAGAAGCGGGTGTAGCACAATGGTAGTGCGGCAGCCTTCCAAGCTGTTTACGTGGGTTCGATTCCCATCACCCGCTCCAAAACCGCACTACGTTTGTGCGGCGCGTCTTTCTCGGCGCGGATCCGCTCCTAGATCGCTCCTCGCACCGCGCCGAATAACGGGTTCTGAAATTGACACTCATTTCGATACCCACCTGAGACTGGCTCTGAGAGAAGTCCTGCGGATGATCCGGAACATTGCAGGCACCTCGTGTTCAAGGAGTTACGGAATGAGAATCCGGATCAGACCAGCGTCGTTGCCCATACGGCTCGCTCTCGTCCTGTCAATCGCGTTCTGCGGTTCGCTGGCGTTTGCCGCGGCGGTGGTCGCTGCCCCGGGAGGAGGCGGTCTCGTCCCAGGTGAATATGTGTTCAGCAGTACAGGCGCCACTGCCAGCGTTGGAGGGAAGTACGCGGGCCTCAATGTGTACGTCAACCGCGGCCTGAACTCGTTTCAGCCCGAGGATGGCACGCGCATCGTGACCAACAGCACCATGGTCAACGTGTCCACGTTCAGTCTCACAGGTGGTGGTGCATCAGGTTGCTTTGTCATCGATCCATCTGACTTCACCGTGAGCAAGGATCTTCAGTCCGCCTCGCTGCACACCACGCTGACCGCCGCCAAAGCATGTCCCGGCTTCGGAGCCCCGGTCACAGGCAAGACCGACGTCGCCCCCAAGGGTGGCGGCGGTGGTGGTCTTCCGCTCCCGATCGCGATCGACCTCACGTGGAACGGCCTCGGCGTGACCTCGGTGTCGCGTGATCGAAGCAGCTTCGAGTGCCTGGACTACTCGACCCAGAGCACATTCGCCTCGAAGTTCTCAGGCGCAGTCGCGACAGGGTCCGTGGAAAAGCTGAGTGTGTCTTTCAAGTCAGACTCGGCAGGCTTGTCCTCGACCGACGCGCATCTCGAGATCAACGGATCCCCTAACCCGGCCTGCTTCGCCTACTAGACCTTCCAATGGAGATGAGGGGGCTCTTCCTCTCATCTCCGCCTTCTCTTCGCCACAAAACTCACACCCTGTTCCAAGGTCGTTGTGAGGTTCGGCCGAGAAGATCGTCGGCATGAATCCAAACAAGCCCCGCACCCTGCTACTCGGATCCGCGGTGGCCGCATCGATGCTCGTCGGTGGAGTGATCGGCGCCACCGTGCTGGCGAAATCGACGCTGTCGCCTGTCAATGCCGCTCCGTTCGCCGCAGCCTCGCCGACACCCAAGTCCAACGAGGTCGCGGCTCATGAAGCCGCAGAGACACCGGCGCAGGAAGCCGCCGAGAACAACGGCACCGCGCGTCCCGGCGGCGGTCACCCCAATGAGACTGCTGCTCACGAAGCCGCGGAGACCCCTGCGCAGGAAGCTGCGGAGGACGCGAAGATCAAGGCTGCGCCCGCGGCGTAGCAGCTGGCGGCAGAAAATAGTCGGCGTGCCTGGGCAAACGGGCGCGCCGACTCGCGTCTTTCTCGAGGTCGGCGCCAAACGAACCTTCGCGAGTGCGGCCGACTGGCCGGGGTGGTGCCGCGGCGGAAAGGACGAGCAATCCGCCCTCGCATCCCTGGCGGCATACGCGCCGCGATACGCAGCGGTAGCGAAGCTCGCCAAAGTTCCCGTTCCTGACGACCCGGCGAGCTTCCAGGTTGTCGAACGGCTGAAAGGCAACGCGACCACCGACTTCGGAGCGCCCGGCATCCCGGCCAAATCTGAGGTAGATTCCCTCACCGCCGCGGAGACCGTGCGAATGTGCAATCTGGTCGAGGCATGCTGGACGTACCTGGACAAGGTCGTCGCCAAGGCGCCGTCCTCATTGCGCAAGGGACCGCGAGGCGGGGGCAGGGATCGCGACGCGATGTTCGACCACGTACTTGGTGCGGAGACGGAGTATGCGAAGGCGATAGGAACCCGCTTGAAGCAGCCCGACGGACGGGACCGCGGTGCCGTTCACTCGTTCCGCAAGGCGATTCTCGACAGTCTCGGCAATCCCAATCGACAAGAAAAGTGGCCGCTCGCGTATGCCGCGCGACGGATTGCATGGCACGCGCTCGACCACGCATGGGAGATGGAGGACCGAAGCACCGCGTAGCCGGCTTTGTCTATCTTGTGGCGCTGATGGACAACACCCCGGGGCTGCTCGTTGTGATGGCGCACCCCGACGATGAGTCGATGGCGTGCGGCGGCGTGATCCTGCGGCACACACGTGCAGGCGTGCCGGTGAACCTGATCTGCGCGACGCGCGGCGAGGCGGGTTGGAGCGGCAAGCCATTCGGTGCCAAAAAAGAGGATCTCGCGCAGATCCGCACCGCCGAGCTTGAAGAGGCCGCGGCGGCCCTAGGGATCAGCAGCGTCGAGCTCTGGGACTATCCCGACGGCGGCGTGAATGGCCGCGACCCCCAGGAGATCACCAATCGTGTGTGGGAGCAGATCTCCAAGCTGCACCCGAGGGCCGTGGTGGGTTGGGGCCCGGACGGCGTGTACGGCCATCCCGATCACATCGCCATCGGCGCCTGCACTGACTCGGCGGTGAATGCGATGTCGGAGGGTGAGCGGCCCGCGCTGTACCACCTGGCGGTCGACGAGAAGGTGGCAGCCTTTTACCGCGAGGCGCGGCGACTCACGGGCGATCAAAACGAGCTGCCACTGGTGGTGCAAGACCATGTCGACGTGGTCTTCGACCTGGACCCAGACGAGGTCATGATGAAATTGCGCGCCATCGACTTTCACCGGAGCCAGCTCGAAGAGTGGCGGATCGCGATCCGGGACCATCCGCGGCTGATGCAGGAGGGATACGGGCATGAGCCGTACCTCGCCATCTCGTCGCGCGCCACAGGCCTCAACGACAAAGGGTTGCTGGGTGAGTTCGGCTGAGCGCGTGCTTCCCAATAGTAGCCAGGCAAGACCCGAACATTTCTATCGTCGAATTGCAGCCGCTTTGGGCTAACGTTTAACAACTGATTTACGGGGTGCCGGTAGTCCTTTCTGAGTCGGGGGTGACGTAAGCCAATGGACGTTCAGGAGGCGGTGGCGGGAAGCGCTCACGCGGCTTCTGCCGATGACAACGGTGACGGCAAGCGGGACGGGCAGCGCAAGTTCACCATGGGCCCGACCGACAGCCTGGAAGGCAAGCTGGTCTACGACGGGCATGTGCACCTCGACGGTCGCGTGGAAGGTGAGTTCCGCGTGACGGGGAACCTCGATGTTGCCTCCGGCGCGAACGCCAAGATCCTGATCGAGGCCGCGAACGTGACCGTCAAAGGCACTGTCGAAGGCTCGGTCGCCGCGCGCGACAAGCTCACGCTTGGCAAGAACGCCAAGCTCAACGGCGACATCGTGGTCCGCAGGCTCCAGATCGATGACGGCGCCAGCCTCAACGGCCACGTCCGTATGGGTGACTTTGAGCAGCACGGGTCCGGCGGCTAAAAACCGCACCTCGACGCCGGCCGGAAACGGGTCCGACGGCGGCCGCAGCTCGGTGGTCCTCGGTCCTCGTGACCGGCTTGTCGGCCAGCTCTACGTCGAGGGCGACGTGCGCGTGGTCGGAACGGTGGAAGGCGAGCTCGAAGTCACGGGCAGCGTCGAGATCGACGAAGGCGGTCGCGTTACCGGACCGGTGACCGCGCGCGACCGGCTGGTGGTCGGCCGGGCGGGCTCCATGAAGGGCGACGTGCGAGTGGCCCGATTGATAGTGCAGGACGGCGCCACGTTCATCGGCAATGTCTCGATGGGCAAGGCGGCACTCGAAGCTCCACCCAAGCCAGTCGAAAAGGCACCCGAAGCCGTCCAGCCGCCCGAGCTGGTTCAACCGGTGGAAGCGGTCAAGCTGTCCGAAGCCGTCAAAGCCCTGCAACCCCTCAAGGCAGCCCAACCCGTCAAAGCGGAACAGCCTGCCAAGCCTGTGCAGTCGGGCAAGGCCGCCAAGCTCCCCGACCCGAAGGCGAAGCGCCGCTAGCGCTTCGGGCTAGCGTTTTTTGGCGGAGGCTTTCTTCGGCGCCTTTCCCGGCATCGCGCGCGTGTGGGCGAGCGCCTTCTTCATCAGTGCGACCGCAGGAGCAGGTTTGGCGCGCCAGTCCCCCGGCACGATGACGTAGCCGCTCATCTTGTGTCCGGCCATCGGCTCGAAATCCCGACCGCCCTGCTTCTTCACCGCCGTGATCTCCGCCTCAGGCAGCCGCACCATCAGGTCCTCGCCGAAGATCCCGCAAAACATGTTGCCGTTCACAAAGGCCGAGAGCTGGCCGAACATCGGCTTCAGCGTCACCGCAGGCTCATCGGGCACGAGCTTGCTGAACGCCGCCTTGGCCTCCTCGCTCGGCCTGGGCATCTTCATCGGTCCGCGAGGCGCAGGCATCTTTGCAATTCTCCTCCTCCGCAAGGATGAGATCAAAGATCAGTCTTGCGGCTGACGACGTGACGAATGTCGAGGCCTAGCGTGATCGCCATGGAAAACATCACCATCGTCGAGACCCACAGTCTTACAAAGCGATATGGAAGCGGAGTTCTCGCCGTCAACTCCGTTGACATGAGCGTGCGACGTGGCGAGGTCTACGGTTTTCTCGGCCCCAACGGGGCCGGGAAAACCACCACCTTGCGCATGCTCGTCGGCCTCATCCGCCCGACCTCGGGAACGGCACGTGTCGCGGGCCATACGCCGGGTAGTCCCGCCGGACTGGCGCGGATTGGCGCACTGATCGAGTCGCCGGGCTTCTACCCGTACATGTCAGGGCGCGAGAACCTCAAGGTCGTGGCGGACCTGGCGGGCGTCGGCCAGAAGCGCGTCGACGAGGTGCTCGACATGGTCGAGCTGACATCGCGTGCCGGCCGGAAGTTCGGTACTTACTCGACAGGTATGAAGCAGCGTCTCGGCGTCGCGGGCGCGCTGCTCAAAGACCCGGACCTGCTCATCCTGGACGAGCCGAGCAACGGCCTCGATCCGCAGGGCATGGCAGAGATGCGCAAGCTCATCAAGGACATCGCCCAGGGAGGGCGAACCGTGCTCTTGTCGAGCCACCTCCTCGGTGAGGTGGAACAGATCTGCGACCGGGTCGGAGTGATCAGCGGCGGCCGGCTCGTCATTCAGTCGACAGTGCAAGAGCTGCTTGGCGAAAAAGGCGTCGTGGTCAGGGCACAGCCCTCCGACCGTGCGGGCGAAGTCCTCACTCGGATGTTCGGACCGGAGGCGGTGGTCCGTGAGGACGGTTACTTCCACCTGAAGACCGATCCCGGGCAGAGCGTCGAGATCAACCGCCAGCTCATGGCGTCCGGCATCGGAGTCAGCGAGCTGCGCCCATTCGAAAGGTCGCTGGAGGAAGTCTTCTTCCAGCTCACAGGAGAGAAGCAAGGATCATGATCGCAACCATCAAAGCTGAATGGCGGAAGACCCGTTTCCGACCGGCGTTCTTCGTCACCTCAGGGCTCCTCGCGCTCCTGGCGGTGTTTGCCTACGGCACCAACTGGTACCTGGCGACCCATCCTGGAGCGACCCAGCGTGACGCTGTTTCCATCCTCACCCTCTACCCGGACCAGTTCGTGAACAACGTAATGCTCGCCGGCTTCCCGATCGGCGCCGCGATGGCGATAGTGCTCGGCGCGCTGTATTCGGGATCCGAGTATTCGTGGGGCACGCTCAAGACGCTGCTCACCCAGCGCAGCGGGCGCCTGACCACCTGGATCGGCCGGGTGGCGGTCTTCGAGATCTGGATGGCGATTCTGACGGTGATCCTGTTTGCAGTGGGCGCGGCATCGAGCGTCGTGGTGGCCTCATTTCAGAGCCACGCTATCGCGTGGCCGGCCCTGCTCGATGTTGGCAAAGGCATGGCTGCAATCTGGCTGATCCTCTCGGTCAGCGGTGCGCTCGGAATGGCACTCGGCACCCTGTTCAAGAACTCGGCGGCCGCGCTGGGCCTCGGCCTCGTCTACCTGTTCGCCCTGCAGATCATCGCGGTCCGCTTCATAGACAGCATCAACAACGGGGCGTACAAGTGGATCGGCGACCTGTTCGACGGACAGAACACAAACGCGTTGCTGCACACCTTTACTTCGCCGGTCTTCGGCCCCGCTGCTCCTGCGTCGATCGGTGCGGAGAGGGCAGTGACAGTGCTGATCATTTATCTCGCCGCCTTCCTCGTCGTCGCCGCCGGGCTCCTTCGGCAGAGGGACGTGACATAAGCACCAACTTTCCCCGACAACCCTTGCGCGGCCGGCCGTGGTCATGGATCACCGGCCGGCCGCGGCTTCTCGACGGGATCGTGGTCGCGCTCTGCCTGGCGTCCGGTGTCCTGGTTGTTCCTTTCCTTCCGTATCAACCGACCATCTGGCTGAGCATCGGGCTGGCGGTGGGCCAGGCGCTCGCGCTGTGGTGGAGGCGCAGTCGACCCGTCATGGTGCTGTTGATAGTCCTCATCGCGCTCATCGCCGGCCGGACAGTTGCTCCAGAGCGTGAGATGTCGAGCCCGGCGCTCACCTTCGCCGTTTACGCAGTGTCGGTCTACGACCGAAGCCCGGTTCGACTTTGGGTTGGTGGCATTGCCATCGCGATCATCGTGGCCGCGGTCGGAGGCCTCTTGCTCGGACAGTATTCGACAGTTCGCTCGATCATTCCTCCGGCTGCGATCTCGTTGGTCGCGTGGGTCATCGGCGACTACATGCGATCGCGACGCCAGTTCTTCACCGAGCTCGTATCTCGAAACCGGCAGGCTCGCGAGCAAGCCGCTGAAGAGGAGAGGCTGCGCATCGCGCGTGAGCTGCATGATGTAGTCGCGCACAACGTGAGCGTGATGGCCATCCAGGCGGGCGCCGCGCGCGTCTCCGGAAACAGCAGCAAGGAGGCATTGCAGTCTATCGAGACAACGGCGCGCGACACGCTCGCTGAGCTCAATCACCTGCTTGGCGTCCTACGCAAGGGTTCCGACGCGCCGCTCAGCCCGCAGCCCGGCCTCGATCAAGTCGAGACGCTGCTCAAAGCGGCGCGCGATGCTGGGCTTGAAGTGAGCCTGAAAGTCACGGGCACACCACGGCCCCTTCCGGCTGCGCTCGACCTGTCCGCGTACCGGATCGTGCAAGAGGCGATCACGAATGTCCTCAAGCATGCGCATGCCACCCGCGTCGAAGTGACAGTCGGTTACCAGCCGGATGGTGTGGTGCTTGCGGTCAGCGACAACGGAGTGGGCGCGATCAAGACGGCAGGAGCATCGACGGGGCACGGCTTGATCGGCATGCGCGAGAGGGTCGAGCTGTTCAACGGCGAGCTCGCGTCGGGCTCGTCGTCGCTGGGCGGCTACCACGTTCGCGCCAAACTCCGCACGTGATTCGAGTCGCGCTGGCCGACGACCAGGCCTTGGTTAGAGCGGGTTTTCGCATGATCGTGGAGTCGCAGTCCGACATGCAGATTGCGGGCGAGGCCGCCGACGGCCAGGAAGCAATCGATCTAGTTCGGCGCGAGCGACCCGACGTCATTCTCATGGACATTCGCATGCCGCGCATTGACGGCATTGCAGCGACTCGACACGTCGCCGCCCTCACCCGGGTTGTGATCCTCACGACATATGATCTCGATGAATACGTCTTCGACGCATTGTCCGCGGGCGCATCCGGTTTTCTGCTGAAGGCCGCGCCGCCAGAGGACCTGGTCCGCGCCGTTCGCGTGGTCGCTTCAGGCGAGGCGCTCCTTGCGCCCTCGGTCACGCGCCGGCTGATCGAAGAGTTCGCCAAGCGTCCGGAACCACATGCGCGCAAGCCGAAGGAGCTGGCCAGCCTGACCGAACGCGAGGTCGAGGTTCTGCGCGAGGTGGCGCGGGGTCTTAGCAACCATGAGATCGCGACCAAGCTGCATGTCAGCGAGACCACCATCAAGACGCATGTCGCGCACCTGCTGGGCAAGCTCGATCTGCGCGACCGGGTGCAGGCGGTGATCCTGGCTTACGAGTCAGGCCTGGCCGGTTCCGCCTAGCGCCTCTCGGGATACGCTAGTTCGCCTGGATGTCTACCTCAACCGAAGAGAGACGCATAGTCACGGTGCTGTTCGCCGACATGGCGGGCTCAACCGCGCTTGGCGAAGAGCTCGACCCGGAGGAGATGCGCCGCCTGCTCACCCGCTACTACGCGCTCGCACGCGAGGTAGTCGACCAGCACGGCGGGACTATTGAAAAGTTCATCGGCGACGCGGTGATGGCGGTGTTCGGATTGCCCACGGCTCACGGCGACGACCCCGACCGTGCGGTCGCCGCCGCGCTCGCCATGCGCGACCGCATGCGTGAGGACAAGCAGCTCACCGGCCGCATCGCCGTCCGCTTTGGAGTCAGCACCGGCGAGGTGGTCGCCAGCCGAGACCAGTCGGCAGGTGACTTCCTGGTCACCGGCGACGCGACCAATGTGGCGGCGCGCCTTCAACAGGCCGCGGAGTCATGGTCGATCCTGGTCAGCGACCGGACCGCGCGTGCCTCGATCAACGCCTTTGAGTACGGCGACGAGATCCAGGTCCACGCGAAGGGGAAATCCGTGCCGGTCAGCGCGCGAGAGGTGCTCGGCCCGCGCAAGAGACAGGGACTGCAACACGTCCAGCTCCCGCTGGTCGGTCGCGAAAACGACCTCGCCCAGCTGCAGCTGGTCGCCCGGCGCGCGATCAGTGACCGGCGGCCGTCGATGGTCAGCGTGATCGCCCCTGCTGGAACCGGCAAGACACGACTGGTCGAAGAGTTCCTGGACTGGCTGCCGTCGCTCGCCCCAAACGCAACAGTGGCGACGGCGCAATGCCTGCCGTACGGCCAGCAGCTCACCTACTGGCCGATGCGCCAGGTCCTCTTCACGCTGACCGGATCGAATGAGGACTCGTCTCCTCCAGAGGTTCGGGAGGCGATCGCAAACTGGCTCGGCGGCTTTGGTCAGGAGAACGTAGATCGAGACGCCAAGCTCCTCGCGGCCACTATCGGCGAGGCCGGCACTGAAGGGGTTGACAAGGACCAGCTCTTTGCCGCATGGCGATCCGCGCTCGAAACGGCTGCGCGCCGCACACCGCTGGTCATCGTCTTCGAGGACCTGCACTGGTCCAGCGATAGCCTCCTCGACCTCGCCGAGTTCGTGATGCAGCCGCGGGGTGAAGCACCGGTGCTCATGCTCGTGCTCGCCCGCCCGGAGCTTCTCGACCGGCGGCCGAATTGGGGCGGGGGCAGGCGCAATCACCTTGCCCTGGCGCTCGAGCCGCTGGGGGAGAGCTCCATCGGCGACCTCGTCCGCCAGATGCTAGACACCGACGCCCCGGATGTGGTCAAGCTCGTAGCCGAACGATCTGAGGGAAACCCCTTCTATGCGGGCGAGCTCGTGCGGTCGTACCTCGAACAGGGCTCGCTGGAGCGGCTGCCGGACAGTGTGCAGGCCACCGTGCTGGCACGCCTCGACCTGCTGCCGCCCATGGAACGGCGAGTTCTCCAGCTGGGCAGCGTCTTCGGCCGGGCCTTTCGCGCCGCTGGGATCGGAGCTCTCGACAGTAGCTTGGCCCCACAGGTCCAGGAGCTGTGCGAAAACCTTGCCGACCGAGACCTCATCAGGCCCGCCGACAGCGACCGCTTCGCCTTCCGGCACATCCTCATCCAGGAGGTCGCTTACAGCACGCTGCCGCGATCCGAGCGCGCCCGCCTGCATGCGGCGGCGGGGCGCTGGGTGGAATCCTCGAGTGAAGGGCGCGAAGTTGCCGTGGCCGAGATCCTCGCCTTCCACTTCCGCGAAGCCGCTGTGCTCAACTCGGCGCTGGATCCCGATTCGGAAGCAACTGCACGGTCAACGGAATCAGCCGGCCGCTGGCTGCTGAAAGCGGCTGAGGTCGCAATCGCCGCCGCTGCCACGCCCGAGGCGGTCCGCCACCTCCGGGCAGCGTTCGACTATGTCGACGCTGATCGCAAGGCTCGGCTCCATGAACGCATCGGGGATCTGACGGCAGGTGACTCCGGCATCGATGAGTACCGGCTGGCTCTGAAGCATTACCAAGCCCGCGACGCACCGGTCGACGACCAGCTGCGCGCACTGGCGGGCATTCTGATGTCGGCCACCAGGTGGATGGGTGCGGTCGGCGGTCGCATGTCGACCAGCGAGATGAATGCTCTTCGCGCTCAGGGCCGCGAGCTTCTCGAGAAGGCAAAGGACCGGCGCGCGATTGGACGTTTTCTCGCCGCCGACGCCTTCTACCCCTTCTGGGTGCAGTTCGTTGGGATGCCCACTCCCAAGGACATCGCCGAAGCCGTGGAAAGCGCTCGCCAAGCGACGGCTATCGCCGCCGAGCTCGACGACCCGGAGCTGGCCAGCGCCGCCCTCGATGCGCTAAGTGGTTGCGCCACCGCTCTTTATGACTGGCCGGCCGCGCTCGAGACCACGCGGCGCCGCCTTACTTTCGAGGACAGGCTGGGCTTTTACGAGCGTCTGGACGCGCACTCGATGGTGGCGTGGATGGCCTACCTGATCGGAGACCTGCCCATGGCCGAAAGAGACTCTGTGGTTATGGCTGCCCGGCTTCTGCCTGGCCAGGCGCCGTATCCCGCATTGCATCTCTTTGCCTGGCGGGCTCTTATCCTGATGATGCTCGGTCGATGGGACGAGTCTGTCGCCACGTTCTATAGGGCGCTCGAGGCATGGCACGATTCGGGTCGCCACGCCGCCGGCTACGGGCTGAGAGGTTTTGTCGCCGGGCTGGAGATCGGGAGGGCGAGGGGGGATTCGCGCCTGATGAGCGCCGCGACCGAGGCGATCATGTCGATCTTGAGCCAGTTTCCGCGGGAGAGCCCGCACTTCATGCTGGCCGCGCACGTCAACGGCGAGATAAGCATCACGCGCGAAGACCCTGTGCGGTTTCCGCGGTACATGTCTGAAATGTTTGAACGGCGGCTGGCTCTCGCCGCCGACCTGCGGGCGGACCTTCCGCCGGAGGTGCTGCCTGCTTTGTTCGCACGATCAATCGAGCAGAAGCTTCCGCTCCTCGAAGCGCAGGTTCGCCGGGCTGTCGGCCTGGCCCAGCGCGACCCCGCGGAAATGGCGGCTGCCATCGCCACCTGGGAGAGGGTCGGCTCCCTGCCCAACCTCGGGCGGGCGCGGGCCGAGCGAGGCCTGCTGACAGGCGATCAGGCAGAGACCGAAGCCGGTCTGGCCATCCTGAAGAAGCTGGGCGACGTCAACTACGTGGACCGCTTCGTCGCGCGGGTTTAGGAGCCACGCAAGAATCCCCCCTCCGATGGGTTACTCAGCCTAGGCGCTGCGCGTAGCCTGCCGGGAGTCTGGCGCCTACTTTTTGTAAGCGACCGGTAATAGGTGGAGGGGCGTTGGTAGTGCGTGACTTGGTAACGAATTTGCTTCACCGGCTGGGCATGGTCGGCGCCATCGTGGTCGCAAGTGCTCTGATCTTTGGCGCCCTCGCGGGCGGCGTGATAGTCCACCGGCTGGACACGACCTCGAGCGTCTCGAGCGAGCAGGAGCAGCCTGCTGGGACGAGCGAAAAGACCCAAAAGACCCAGGAGAAGGGTGAGAAGAGCGACAAGGGCAACGGCCAGGCACGTCAAAAAAAGAATGCCGACAAGAGCCAGAAGAACTCATCCAACCAAGGGAATCACGAAGACAAGTAAGTTTGACGTCCTGCTAAGCGCGCTTTACCATCCGGCGCGATGACCGAGCAGACTCCGAACCAGAACCCTACCGACGCTCCAGTCGACCCACTGTTCACTCACCCGGCATCTCCATTCATCCGGACCGAGGTCCCGACGCCGGTTGCCTTCGGTTCGCCGCCCAACCAGGCGCCGACATCACCTATCTACTCAACCTGGGTGACGTACCGCACGCAGATCGAAATCGGTCTCACCGTGCTGGCCTATCTGATGGTGCTCCAGGGCTCGGTCACGGTCCTGCAGGCCAATCCGGATGCGCCTTGGCGGTACTACGTGGCGGTACTGCCTGGGGTGCCGGCGGTAATCCTGATCTGGATGTTCATGCGATTCCTGGGCCGGCTCGACGAGGTTCAAAAGCGAATTCAGGTCCAGGCGTTTGGGTTCGCCATCGGAGCGACCGCGCTCCTGACCTTCGGCTATGGGTTTCTCGAGGGCGCGGGACTGCCACACCTGAGCTGGACCTACGTGTTGCCGCTGATGGTGGTGCTGTGGGCAGTCGGGACGGCGACTTTCAAGTGGCGCCACCGGTAAAGAAGCGCCTGAGGGTGCTGCCGGCCTAGCACTGCCGGCGAGGGCTTCGAGCTTAGACTGTCGCCCGATGCGGGTCCAGAACCTGGTCAGCGTCCTGCTCAGTGGCGCCCTCGTCGCCAGCCTGCTGGTGAGCGTGCGACCGACCCCAGCCCCTCCGGCAGTCCCTGCCGCGGCCGATCCTCCCCTGGCTGTGTCGGTGGCTGAATCGGCACCGGATCTGAGCAGCCTGCAAGACGATATCGGCTCGGTGCTGGTCGTCTCGTGGCGCGGCACCAGCATCCCGCCCGCCGTTCGCACGATGCTGGAAGACGGCCACGTGGGCGGCGTGCTCCTGTTCGCGTCCAACTTCAACGGGCCGGCAGGGCTGAGGACTCTTACGGACAGCCTGCGGGCGCTGGCGCCCAGCGCGTGCCTCGATCACCCGATCCTGGTCATGCTCGACCAGGAGGGCGGGCAGGTGGTCCGAGTCAACGCGGACTTCGCTCCGCCCTCCGCGCTGGCTTTTGGTGCGGGCGGCGCCGATCACGTCCGCGCGGTCGAACGGGAGTCAGCGGCAGGGCTGCGTCAGCTCGGGGTCGGGCTCAACCTGGCGCCGGTCGCTGACGTGAGGACCAACCCTCGTGATCAGGTGATCCTCGACCGATCGTTCGGGTCCAGCCCGGCAGCGGTTGCGCCGCTCGTCGCAGCCGCGGTGCAGGGACTCCACGACGGCGGAGTGGGGGCGACGCTCAAGCACTTTCCCGGGCTGGGCGGCGCTGCGGGCGACCCGCACGTGGCGATTCCCACGGACCCGGAATCCGAGGCGCTGTGGGAGCGGGTGCAGAAGCCGGCATTCCAGGCAGGCATCGCCGCGGGCGCGGATGCTGTCATGACCACGGCGCTTTACGTGCCAGGCCTTGGCGGAGGCAGCACGCCGGCGATGTTCTCCGCGGCTGTGGTCAGCCGCCTGCGCACGCAGCTGGGCTTTGAGGGCGTGATCATGTCGGACTCTGTGAGCATGCCGGGGGTCGGCAACCGCTACCGGCTGCCTGAGGCCACGATCCTCGCCCTGGCCGCAGGAAATGACATGGTGCTGCTCGCGAGCGATCCGGCCGACGAGGCTGAAGCGATGGCCGCGGTCAATGCCGCTGTGCTCTCGGGCCGCCTCGATCGGATGAAGCTGCACGAGTCGGCGATGAGGGTGAACAAGCTTCGCGACAAGTGGGGCCGCCGCTTCACCCATTGCAGGCCGATCAAGACGGCCTGATGGCTCGGCGGACGGGCCGGGTTATGATCATTCCTCTGGCCGAGCGGGAGTAGCTCACTTGGTAGAGCGCGACCTTGCCAAGGTCGAGGTAGCGGGTTCGAAGCCCGTCTCCCGCTCCACCTTTGAGTCCCAACGGTTCTCGGGTGTGCAGTGGATCGGCTTTCGAGAACAGTCGATTGCCACTTTTCCCAACAGTCGAGTGGCGCCTACCCAGATCGAAGCAGGAGTACCAACGCAACGAGATTGATCGCGGCAAACACCGCCGGTCCCAATGTCCTCCTGATGTCGTGCTCGCGTAACCCAATCGTGGCGTCACCGGCCTGCACGATGACCATCGCCAATGCGACCGCCTCAGCCCACCTGACGGAGGTGGCCACAATGGGTACGGCGGCCGCGACAGCCAGGGCGGCGCTCCGTGACGCGGCATAACGGGCCGTGCTCAGACTCCCTTCACTAGGCCTCACAAGCGCTGCGATCGAAAAGCCCAGACTGGTGAGCGCGCTGATCGCGGTCGTCACAGTGCAGAACCAATAGGGGAACGACACGGCCAAAGTCTTTCACAGGCCGCCGCGCCTCTGGGTCATCGAGTGTGCAGCCGATCGGCTTTCGAAAACGCTCGATTCCCTCCTTTTCGCACACTCGTTTGGGAACCATAGCCATGGTAGCCTTATGGGATGAAGACGACCATCGATAAGGCAGGCAGGCTGGTAATTCCGAAGCCCCTCCGCGACCGGCTGGGCTTGCGCCCGGGCCCGGTAGAGGTTGCAGCTGATGGTGCCGGACTGCGGGTCGAGCCAATCACGGAAACAGGGTTGCAGCGTCGGGCCGGACGCTTGGTCATCCCGGCCTCTGGTGTGAAACTCGATGACGAGGGCGTTCGCGCCCTTCGCGATGCCGACCAGAGGTAGCCAACCCGACCTTCTCGTCGACACGAGCGTGGCGGTCGCGTTGGTTGTAAGCGACCACGAGCATCACGAGGCCACGATGCGAGCGATTGGAAGCCGAAGACTGGGCTTGGCCGGCCACGCGGCATTCGAGACGTTCTCCGTCCTCACCAGGCTGCCGTCGCCGGTTCGTCGGCCTCCCCATGTGGTGGCTAAGCTGCTGGCGGAAAATTTTCCGGGGAATCGGCACCTGTCCCCGGCTCGCGCTGAGAAGCTGATTGAGATGCTTGGAAGATCTGGTATCGCAGGTGGTTCGGTGTACGACGCACTGGTCGCCGCCACCGCGATTGAGCACAACCTCAAACTCGCCACGCGCGATCAACGCGCTCTAGTCACATATCGAGCGCTTCAGGTAGACGTCGAGGTGCTCACCGGCCGAGAGTTCGACCGCGGCTGAGTACTGGGGGCGATGAACCCCGTCTCCCGCTCCACCTTCTGAACTCGAAACAGGGTGGAAACAGGCCGTCTGACCCCTGCGCGGGACAAACGGCCTATCGCGGCGGCGCCGTCAACAATGCTTTAGGCGCTTTCTTCCAGGACTAGGCGTCGGTCCTCAGAAGCGGGACGTGCCGCTCGGCTCGTGGCGCGAGCGACTGAAAGGAAGAAATAGGCCGCCAGAGCGCCCCCAACAATGAGAGTGACATGGAAGCCGTACTCGATCCGAATCAGGCCGTCAAAGCTCAAGCCGGTGACTCGGTGGAACCCATCGTGAGCCCACCAATTGACCAGGGACCACGCGATGCCCACGTATCCACTCCAGGCCGTGAGGGTGCCGACCCCCGTTTGCTGCACAAGCCGAAACCCGAAAATTAGAAACGCCACCCCGAGGCCAAACGAGACCGACTCGGCGATGCCGAGACCGATGAAGAACGGCACTAGCGACGGCGGGGGCGCAAAGCCAGGCGGGGCCGGCCACAACAACATGCTTGAGGCGAAGGCGGCCGCCGAAGCGACGACAATCACCACCGCCACCTTGAGATTCGAGTTCATTCCGTATTTCTCTCCAACTTGAATTCCGTAAAGAAAACGCGATAGGCCAATCGCTTAGGCCAGGAGCTCGCAGCCGTAGGTGGCGGCGATCGCTCTAACGCGTTCCATGTCAGGGGGCGGTCCATCTTGCGGCGGCAGCGACCTGGTCTGCGCGGGCACGCTCATCGCCCTGACAAGGTCCTCGAACCCACCCGGCGTGAGGATGAACAGCATCCGGCAGCCGCTTTTCCCGACCGTGTAGCGGTGCGGCATCCCGCGTGGACCGAACGCGTAGTCGCCGACCCCCGCCTCGATCTTTGTACCGCCGACCTCGAAGGTCACCGCGCCGTCGAGGACCCAGAAAGCCTCGTCCTCACGGTGGTGCACGTGAAGTGGCGCCTCGTAATTTGCGGCGCCCGTGACCTCAACGATCGAGAAGAGACCGCCTGTGTCAGCGGCCGTCGCCTTGATCTCGGCGAGCTGGCCTAACCACCAGCGGGCCTCACCCGTTCCGTTTGCGACCGCCAACGCTTCTTTTGCTTGCAGCATGCGCAGCTCTCCTTGGTGATGTCGATTCGGCGATGCGTACGCCGTGACGCCACTCTGCGCTGCAACCTCCAACTCCACATCGGGGAATCCCCCTAATCCCGACCCCTATTACCGGCCGGAGGGAAAGCCGCTTCGTCTGGTCAGGTCTCGCCCGCTGTGCGATGCGCCCACGCCGCAACCTCTGTCCGGGTGCGCAGGCCAAGCCGGCCCAGGATGCTTGTGATGTGATGCTCCACGGTCTTGGGTGTGATGAAGAGCTGCTTGGCGATCTCGGCGTTTGACAGCCCTTCCGCTACAAGAGGCACGACCTCGCGCTCGCGACGGCTGAGCATCTCGAGGCCGCGCCGGCCGGCGGAATCTGCGCCGGTTCGTACTCTCACGCCCAGCGACCGGAGCAGGGCGGCGGCGCGGTCGGCGTCGCGGCGCGCACCCAACCGTTCGAATATGGCTAAGGCGGCGCGCGCCTGGGTGGTCGCCGCGGCCACGTCTCTCCTCTGCTCCGCCTCGGCCAGGGCGATATGGATCTGAGCACGCAATTGTGGCCGCTCGTCTTCGCCGAGTTCGCGGAGCGCCGCCAGCAGCGTAGCCACAGCGTCCTGGCCACCGGCTGTTTGAACGCGGCCGCGGCTGAGCCGCGCCAGGGCGCGGATCCCTGGTGAAGCGAGGGAGCCGGCGATCGACTCCAGGCGCGATGCTGCCTCATCGGCGGCGGCGACATCACGGCGGCACTCCACATCGACCAGCTGAGCCCATAGCGGCGCCGAGGCGATGAGATTCGTTTCCTGTTCGCGTAGCGCCCAGCGCAATACTGAGACGGCTAGGTCCAGCTCATCGCGGGCGTCGTGAAGCTTCGCCCGAGCCGGAGCTGCCTCCAGCCTGTCCTCCCAGCCACGCAATAGAACATCGGCCTCGGCCGTGCGATTCTGGTGGATCCGGAGCTCGGCGAGGGCGGCCATGGCCGATGCACGATGGCCGGCGTTCTGGCTCACTTCGACTGCACGCCGCAGCTCGACCTCCGCCTCCGGCCAGCGGCCCACCTCGCTCAGCATCCGGCCGTACGTCTGGTGACAGTGGCTCGTCAGGATGGGCGACTCGTAATCGTTGAAGCGCTCGGTCGCCACTCGGCGCAGGCTCTCGATCAGACGGGTGAGTCGGTCGATGTCGCCGAGCAGCGCACACGCGCTGACGACTGCGCAGCACGTGAACCCGCACGTAACAAAGTCGCGGACTTCGCCCGATATGACCGCGGTCAGGGCCTCATCAAGGCGGCCGAGTCCATCAGCAGTGCGGCCCAGTGAGATCAGTGCCAACCCGCTGTCAGCGAGGGCCCGTACTTCGAGGTTGGTATCGCGGAAAGTCCTTGCGATCTCGAGCGCCCTTCCGGCGCTGGCCTCAAGTTCGGTGACGTCGGGGACTTCGCAGCCCATCATTGCGATGCGGTAGTAGCCCTCTTCCACGCACGGCCCGATATCGTCGATCAACCTCTTCGCCCGGCCCAGCCAGCCGCGAGCTCCTGCTGCATTGCCACTGGTCGCCTCGACCTGGGCCAGCTCAATTGCGGCGCGAGCGGCAGCGGCCATGTCGCCAATTTCGCGATATAGGCGGTACGAGATCTCGAGGTGTTGGAGAGCTCGGGGATAGTCGTCAAGTACACCGAGCGATAGACCCCCCAGCATCTCGTGTGCAATGGCAAGGCCCGGGTCGGCGGACACAGCCAGTTCGAGCGCAGTGGCGGCACCACGGAAATCGCCCAACGTGAGAGCGGCGAAGGCTGGCGCTAATAGCGCCTGAGTGGGCGCGGGAACCGTCATTGGGGGCCCCCATCATCCCACCGAGCGCGCGTCTCAACATCGAGTGTGCAGCCAATCGGCATTTGAGAGCAGTCGATTCCCTCTTTTTCCAACACTCGCTGCCCTTTATGGGCTGAGTTCCATTTCGAAGTCGCCTTGCCCACGATTCTGGGCAGTGTCTCGGGCTCCAGTGATTCCGGCAGCGCTCACGACGGGTCCATTCAATCTCGAGGAAGCGCGGCTGCACGGGCTGACCAAGGATCACCTCCTCGGTGCGAGCTGGCGCCGGCTCGGTGGCGGCTTTTACGCATTGCGCGCGATTGCCCATCACCCGGACGTTGTGCTCGCCGCCGCCAGCCGCCGTCTTCCCATGAACGCAGTCTTCTCCGGTCGGACCGCCGGCTGGCTTCACGGTCTCGATCTGCCTCCATGCGACCCGGTCGAGGTGACCCTCCCATTGGGCGGCCACACGTCGCGGCTGGCGGGCATCGCAGTCCGACGTTCCGCTCTCAGCGCAAGCGAGACGGTGACGCGACGCGCCTATCGGACAACCTCGGTGGTTCGCACGCTCGCCGACCTCGGCAGGCGTCTCCCACTCGTGGAAGTGGTTGCGGCTCTGGAGATGGGGCTGCACAAAAGTCTGTTCAAATCAGACGACTGCGTTCCTGGGTCAGCGCACGTCCGCGATATCCGGGCATCGCGCGGCTTCGCCGAGCCATCGAGCTTGCCGAGCCTGCAACCGAATCCGTGATGGAGACAAGGCTGCGATTGCTCTTGGTGATGGCTCGGCTGCCAAGGCCGCTCGCGCAGGTACCCCTTTACGACGAAGCCGGCGATTTCCTCGGGAGGCCAGACTTCTACTACCCTCTTCAACGCTTGGCGCTCGAGTACGACGGTTCCTATCACCGCGAAAACTTGACGCGCGACAACCGGCGTCAGAATCGATTAGTCGAAGCAGGCTACCGCCTGCTGCGCTTCACAGCAGCGGATGTGCTATCTGCTCCGGATTCGGTCGGCGACCTTGTGAGACGGGCCCTGTCGGCTCCGTGATCCTCGAGTGTGCAGTCGATCGCCTTTCGAGAAGAGTCGATTTCCTCTTTTCCGAACACTCGCGGCCCCTTAAGGGCTCATGTACTTGCCCGGATTCTTATCGAAGGTTTCCTTACAGCCTGCTGAGCAGAAGTAATAGGTGTCCCCTTTCTGAAACGAGCGATATTCCGCATGCTCCGTGTCGACGCTCATTCCGCAAACCGGGTCGATCGCTACTCGTTCTCGTTCCATTTTTTCTCCTGGCGTTGCAGCCATAACGAGTGGATGACTCAGATGGCCGGCATGTTCGACCTGCAACACCTGAGCCGTGGCGGGCGGGGTCTTGCGGCGGCGCTTTCGGGCGGCGCGGGCACAGGACGGATCTGCTGCGTCGTCTCGGGCGGGAACATCGACACTCACGTGCTCACCTCGATCCTGCGAGGCGAGGCTCTGGAGCCGGCCTAGAGACCATGTCACTTATCGGAACCGCCGTCAATCCGGGCCAGGGCTGAGGCAGACTTCCTGGCGGTCTGCGTAGTCGATGCCGAAGCCCATCCTGCAGAGAGTTCTAGTGGCCGGGACTTGATACCAGAACCTGGTGAGAGAAGCGGTAGGCGCCAAGTGTCGAGTCGACCGTCCAGAGCCTGTCCACGCGGCTATCGTCATCAGCGCTCAGGAGGACGATCGCATCCACCCACGAGAAAGTCTGGTCTACATATCGGGCCAGCAGCTCGACCGAACGCAGATGAGATTGGTTGGGCAAGCCTCGTATCTCGAACATCTCGGAGTCTGCGGCGAGCAGACCGAAGACGGTCAGGGCAGGTCGGGCGTCGTGGCGCCCGCTGACACGACGGTCGTATCGGAGCTTGGTGAAGGTCTCTCCCGCAACCACTTCCGGGACCACGATCGGTGCCCGTACCTTTCGCTGGGCTTCGATGACATTGACCGCCCAGCGATGATGCCGGTCACCGCGGTTGAGGGCCGCAATCAAAAGCCCCGTGTCGGCGAGAGAACTCAGCCGCCGTACACCGTCTCGTCAATAGTTTCGGAAAGGTCGGACGGTCCGTGGATCACCCCCACGAAGCTGCGCATGCGGTCGATCTGGCCGGCCTCCGCCGCCAGACCGGTCTCGACGAGCTGGACAATGAGCCCGCTCTGCGTGGTGCCCCGTTTACGCGCTGCCTTGCGAAGCCGCTCATCAAGGGAGCGGGGAAGGGTGATGTTCTTTCTCACGTGCGTTGCCATAAAGTCCAACTATACACACTGCACTGGCATGGCTACACACTATTCTTGGGCGCCTTTAGGCCTTTGCAATCCGGTACACGAACTCGACTCGGTGTTTGGACTTGGGATGACGAACCCCGTCTCCCGCTCCAGCTTTTTCTTGAAGGTCGTCGAGTGTGCGGCCGATAGGCATTCACCGGCAGTCCATACCCTCTTTCCCGCACACTCGTTGCCTCTTAATGCCCGCACACTCGTTGCCTCTTAATGCGCTGAGTTCCATTTGAAGTTGTGCAGCATTTCGCCAGCAAGACGGTAATATGGCGATATGGCGCGTGTGAAGACCACCTTGGCGATCGACGAAGGTCTGATTCGCCAGGTCAGGGTTCGGGCAGCCAGGATGGGTAAACGGGATTCCGAAGTGCTGGAAGCCGCCCTACGCGAAGGGTTAGGGATCATCGACCGCATCAGGGCAAAGGCCGAACTGAGAGAGGAGGAGGCACACGATCTGGCACACCGCGTCGTCCACGAGGGCAGATTGACCCGCCGATCCCGAACATCACCGTCCCGATCCGCGCGTTCCTGATCACACGTTGCAAGCCGTTGTAGATGCAGATTGTCTGATCGCTGGAACCCTCGCTGCGTCCGGAGCGGTATCGCGACTCCTCGACCAATGGCGTGACGGCGTCTTCGAGATAATCGCCTGCCCGCAGCTTGTGGGCGAGGTGCGCAAGGCGCTCCTGGACCCGAGGATCTCGCGCCGGTACAACATCACTCCGGATGAGGTTGATGAATTATGCCGTCGCATAGAAGAGGAATCGATCTGGCTGCCCGATCCAATCGACCCGCCGAGGCTGGTTCCGACCGATCGCGGTGACGACTACCTAATCCAGCTCGCCAAAGACGGAGGCGCTGACATCCTGGTCACGCGCGACCACCATTTCGACAGCATCGTAGTACCGGGTCTTGAAATCGTTCCTCCACGCCTTATCGTTCCTCGTTTGGGCACCTGAGCTGGTACTACTCGGCAGGACCAAGCTGCACTCGGGGCCTTGGACCACCGTCGCCCCCGCCTGATTGGTCAGCCGAGCCGGTCCGACCCGCCGTCAACGGTAAATGTCGTCGACAGATCAAGTCGACGAAAGTCGTCGAGTGTGCGGCCCATAGGCATTCAGGGGGCTTGGGTTCAAGGAGTCGTTGCAACACCCACCCGATAAGGAGGCGTTGCATGCGGTATCCGAAACGTCAGGAGAAGGCTCGATTCTGGGAACTCATC
>Ga0209011_1000104_pt1 | contig 46945 bp, 38 predicted proteins | sample BlaSpr_A8_OM1_M3_FD_187986 | JGI IMG/M metagenome (GOLD analysis project Ga0209011, IMG submission 187986) | Forest soil microbial communities from Thunder Bay, Ontario, Canada - Black Spruce, Ontario site 2_A8_OM1_M3 (SPAdes) (version 2) | ecosystem: Environmental > Terrestrial > Soil > Boreal...
TTCCAGGCCCGCTTTGGCGAGATTGGGAACCACCGCGGGCACCAGCGCAACGCGCCGCTCCCCCGGAAAAGTTTCGCGGGGAACACCAACAATCATGAAACTCCCTCCGATACTCAAGAACTAAACTTGATTCTGATTCGGACTCTGGCCGGGCCGCATTGTACACCGGCCACGCGAATGGGCGTCGTCACAAACCAGCGCGAGTCTAAGCCGCGACAAGGGCGGCATTGTACACCGAGTTGTGTTCTCTCACGGCCCTTTGGCGGATTCCTGGAGGCGTAGCCCGTAACTGTCTGGGATGCTTAACTGTTATCGTAATGGCATGGCGGGAACAAACCCGGCGGGCTGAAGCAGGCTGCGCCATGCTCACATTTGCCAAGTGGGAATATTTTCGGTGGGCGACGGGGAGTGTTGAAGGTCATGACCGCGGAGTCTAGGCGATCTGGTTTAGTCTTACCAAGTGTTGTACGGGGTTCCGTCGAAAGGCGAGGCTTTGTCCGAATTGGAATGCACGTCCACAATGCCGGTGGTCGACTGGTCGGGGCTCATCACGGTATCGCCGAAATCCACGTGCCACTCTTTGGAATTTGTCATCGGGTCGGTAGGAATCTCGCGCAGGTACTGCGATTGTGGATTTACCAGGTCCTCGAGGGACTGTGGCGCCGCTTCTTTGTCCAGCGTGTAATTGTCGATTGCCCGCCGCATCACGCTGAGATCGCTTTTTAGCGTCGCTTCCTTGGCACGCTGCACAGATTTTAGATACGCACCCGCCGCAATGCCAATCAAGATCATAATGATCGACACCACAATCATCAGTTCGATCAGCGTGAAGCCGCGGGCTGTTACGGTGCTGGGTCGCTTTGCGCTACCAGTCTGCATATCGCGTCCCATCGCTGGCTGTGCCCTGCGATTTCGAATACACGTCGAAAACATTCTTTCCTGCCCAGCTGCGAGAATCCGGGTCATCTTGTACCGCGCGCAAACCCCAATCAGCCTGCCCCGTCATCGGATCAACCGGAATGCGGCGCAAAAATCGAATTCTCTTGTCGTCGCCGGCACCCAGCTTAACGCCCTTGACCAGCGTTTCCAGGTCCGGCGGGTAGCCCTCGCTGCCGACTTCCACGCGAATCTTGTTTGAGTCAGCGAGATCCTTGTAGCGATCAATAGCATCGCGCATCTGCCTCAGCTCGTAGTGCAGCAACTCCTCTTTCTTGTGCACGATGCTGTAACGCGCAATTGGCAGCGCCGCCGAAGACAAAACCATCAGGATTGCGCAAGCCAAAATCAATTCCAGCAAGGTCATGCCTTGTTGCGAACGACCTCGCCTGCGATAAAAAGGAATTCTGCGCATATTACAAGCTCTTGCGGACTACGGCTGCACTTGCAGCGTGGCTTCGACGGTCACCAGCGGGATGGGCCTTTGCTGGGAGTCCTTGGCGTTCACTTGCACAATGGAGAGGTTCGAAACGCCCGGAGCGATCCCTTTCACGACGATCCCCATGATCGTCCCGGTGCCGCTTACTCCCGCCGTGTTCGGCTGGCGCGTCGCGGAGATAATCGCCTGCCCGTGTTCTTTATCAACGCGCTGCACGATGGCGATTTCTTGATTTCCGCCGGACAAAAATCCTCCGTGCTGCACTTCTTCAATGCTGATCACCGCTGGGTTGTATTGCAGCAGAAATGGAATCGAGAACAAATCGTTCACATTCTCTACGACGATTCCGATGGTTTGCTGCTGTCCAACTTTCAGAGTCAGGCTGCGCGGCTCAAACCGGATTTGCGCGGCGTTCGTACCGCTCGGCGCGGTTGTCGGAGCCCCCAAAGAAGGCGGTGCTGTTGGAGGCGCTCCGGTCGAGGGAGGAACGGCATTCGGCGAGCGCACTTCCGTTTCGCGCCGCACCTGTACTTGCGACTCCGAGCCGGTGTACAACGGCCGCAAATTCGCGCGCGTCCATTCCGGCATGCGCACGATGTGCGGCGTCAGAATGATCAGAATCTCGTCATCCTCGGTGTTGTGTATGCTCTCGGAGAAGAAGTAGCGCAGGAACGGTATACGCGCCAGCCCCGGCCAGCCGCTCAGACTCTTCGTGTCGCTCCGCGTGATCAAGCCGCCCAAAACGTTGGCTTCGCCCTCTTTCAGCCTGATTTCGTGATCCAGTTTTCGCTGGCTGATAATCGGCTGCTGAATTCCCCCAATGGTCTGCTGCCCGGTTACCGACGACACTTCCACGCTCACCTTCATGCTGATTTCGTGGTTAGGATGCACGCGCGGAGTAATGTCCACGTTTACGCCCACGTCTTGATACTGGAATTGCGTGTTCACCAGCGGGTTCACGAAGCCCGTGCCGGCTGTTCCTCCCACGCCAACGCCGGCTTGGAAGCTGCCCGTTGCGATCGGCACACGATCGCCGATGCGCAGCTTCGCCGGTTGCCCGTCCACCGAACGCACTTCCGGATTCTGAATGATCTTGGTCGTCGAATCGTTCAGCAGCGCGTTGGCGGTAAAGCTAGGCAACGTAACTGCGTAATCGGCTCCGGTAAGGTGCCCGAGTTGTTGGAGGGTGATCGAATTATTGGTGGGAGTGGTTCCGGTGGTGGTGGTCGTCGTTCCTGGCGGCACGACAGCGATGCTAGCCGTAGTCCCCGGAGAAATTCCCAGGCTGCGCGCCTTGTCTACGCGCGCTTCCACCACTTGAACCTGGATCACCACTTCCGGCTTCGCTTTGTCGATGTCGTTGATGATCTTGGCCGCAACGGCGAGCTTGTCCGGCGAATCGCGGATGACGATGGCGTTCTGCGCATTCAACTGCTGGATGCGCTTTAGATCCAGCAATTGCCGCAAGCCGGTCACGATTTCCGTCAAATCCTGCGCCTGCACCGTATTGGACAGATAGAAGGTCCGCACAATGTTTTCTTCGAAGTCCCGGCGCTTCGCCGGCTGGTCTGGAATCACGAAAATAATGTTTTCCGTCACCGGCTTCCAAAATGCTTTGCTCTCCAGCGACACGATCTCCAGTGCCTGCTCGATCGTCACGTTGTTCAGTTCCGCCGTGATTCGCCGCGCAGGGAAGTCCGGATCGTAAATTACCGTCAAGCCCGCCAGCTTCGCGATCGTTTCGTATACGATTTTTGCGTCATTGGTCATGTGCAAACTAATTGACGCTGTCGAAAGCGGCTTGAGTTCCGGGGGCATGGAGGCCAGCTGCGGTCCGCTGCCGCTCTCATCTTTGGGGGGTTCCGTGGCCGCGTTGTTCGCCCGATTCTTCTCGCCGATCATGCCCAGCGTTTTGCGCAATTCCTGCTCGGCAATCGGGCTGGAGGGATCGATGGCGACTGCGCGCTGAAACTCCGAAGCCGCGGCTTCCAGTTGCCCGCGCTCGCGTAGCTTCACACCGTTTTTCACGTGCAGCGAGCTGGCCTCAAACCTTGCCTGGTTGAACTTAATCAGGTATTCGGCGTTCTCGGGATCGCTCTTCAGCGCTTTCTGGTAGTAATCGTACGCGGCATCATAATCCAGGAGGTGCTCAGCCTTCCGCCCTTGAGTGTAGTCTGTCTTACCTTTGGGGCAGCCCGCCGCCATCAGCCCGGCACCTAGGCAAAAGATCAGCTTGCTACAACGGCGCATGCATTCTCCAGATTCTGTTCAAGATAAGTATTTCGAGTCTAGCATCCGATTAGAGGTCGGGCAAGGTACCGCGGGTTGGCTGTGTTGCATCCAGTATCCATGGCAGCTAAGATTTAATGCTGCTGCAAAATATGACTGGATCTAGTGCCCAAACCACCCAAAAAGACCGAAAAGGCCGAAAAAAGCAAAGAGCAGGTCGTGGCGCAAAACCGCGCAGCTTCTTACAACTACCATTTGCTCGAGAGATATGAGGCCGGCCTTGTTCTCCACGGCACGGAAGTGAAAGCCCTTCGCCAAGGAAAGGCGAATATCCGCGATGCTTTCGTGGATTTCAAGCCTAGCGGCCCTTGGCTCGTCAATGCTCACATCGCCCAATACCTGCCCGGCGGCCCCTGGAACCACGAACCCCTGGGATCTCGGAAGCTGCTGCTGCACAGGAATGAAATTCACAAGCTGGCCGGCCGCACCGAGGCCAAAGGTTTGACCGTAATTCCCCTGCGGATATACTTCCGCGACGGCATCGCCAAGTGCGAGATCGCCCTGGCACAAGGGAAGAAGACTTGGGATCGCCGCCAGGACGAGCGCACCAAGGAAGCGCGCAAGGAAGCCGAACAAGCTATGTATCGCAACCGGAGGCGATAAGGCAATCATGCAGATCACGTTGGAAACAAAGCCGTTTGCTATGCTCGAGACCGAAGCTCTGGTCTCCTATGTGTTTGAAAATGGGGACCCGATCCAAGGCCGCGTCGCGGAAATCGATCAGTTCACCGACGGCCTGCTTCGCAAGCTGGCCACCAGTGGCGAACTGACCGGCAAGCCGCTGGAAATGACCTTGGTGCACGCGCCGCGAGGCCTGAAAGCCGCCCGCCTGCTGCTGGTCGGAGCAGGGAAGCGCGAAAAATTCGACACTGCCGTGCTTCGCAAGATCGCCGGCGCCGCCCTTCGCTACCTTAAGTCTCGCTCCGTGAAGCAGTTGGCGTTCATTCTGCGCGAAAACGAATCGGTTGAAGCCACCGCGCAAGCCGTTGCCGAAGGCGCTCTCACCGCGAACTTCGAATCCGACAAGTACAAGACCGAGAAAAAAGACGCCAAGTCCGTTGACTCCCTCATTTTGGCCGGCTTTTCCGAACAGGATCGCGCCGCTGCCGAAAAGGGTTTGGCGCGGGGCCGCGTCATTGCCGAATCGCAGAATTTCGCTCGCGATCTAGTCAACGAGCCTTCCAACAAACTGACGCCAAAGATTTTAGGCGAAAAAGCGGAGGCGATGGCCAAAGAGGCTGGGCTGTCCGTCGAGATCCTGGACGAGAATCGCATCGCCGATCTGAAAATGGGTGCCCTCCTCAGCGTTGCGCAAGGCAGCGTCGAGCCGCCTCGCGTGATGGTCATCACGTACACGCCGCCTACTCCGAAGCCCGGCGCGCCCGTAATCGGCCTGATCGGAAAAGCGGTGACGTTCGACACCGGGGGCATTTCCATCAAGCCGTCCGAGGGCATGGAAAAAATGAAGTACGACATGGCTGGCGGCGCCACCATGCTCGGCGTCATGCGCGCCCTCGCGGCGCTAAAGCCCAATGTCAAAGTAATTTGCGTCGTGCCCAGCACGGAAAACATGCCTGGTGGCCGCGCGCAGAAGCCCGGCGATATTCAGACCGCCATGTCCGGCAAAACCATCGAGGTGCTGAACACCGACGCCGAGGGCCGCCTCATCCTCGCCGACGGCATCCACTACGCCAAGCAGCTTGGCGCCACGCATTTGCTTGATGCCGCTACACTTACCGGCGCGATCGTCGTTGCGCTTTCCAACATCAACGTCGGCGTCTTCGGCTCCGACCAGCCTTTCACCGACAAGCTGCTCGCCAGCGCCAAAGCCGCGGGCGAAAAAATGTGGCAAATGCCGCTAGACGACGACTATCGCGAATTCATCAAGGGCACTGTCGCGGACATCCAGAACATTGGCAGCGGCAAAGGCGGCGGCGCCATCACCGGCGCTATGTTCATCAAGGAATTCACCGGCGACTCGCCGTGGATCCATCTCGACATAGCGGGCACCGCCTGGAACGATGACGCCAAGCCCTGGCTTGCCAAGGGCCCGACAGGCGTAGCGCTGCGCACGCTGATCCACCTCGTCATGTCCTATTGATTATGCGTAAGTGGACCAATGCAATCTGGCTGCTTGGGCTGGTAACAGTTGCACTGCCGGCATCGACGCGAGCGCAAACCGCCCCGACGTTCGTCGGCATCAGGACGTTCCTCAGCGCGCCGTACCAGCCGGATCTCGACAAGCTCAACGCGGACTTCGCGGTGCTCGGCGTCCCATTTGACGAAGGTACTTGGGGGCAGCCGGGGGAGCGCTACGGCCCGCGCGATTTGCGCGAAAATTCACAGGAATACGCGCACGATCTCACCGAGGGCTTTTATTACATCGACGGCGACCGCACCGTGCTCAAAGGCAAGCGCTGGGTGGATGTCGGCGATGTAATTGTCTATCCCACCGTGCCTGCTGAAACGGGTCAGAAAATCACCGAAACGGTCAAAAGGATTCTCGCCAAAAAAGCGTTTCCGATCATCTTGGGCGGCGATCATAGCATCACGTTCCCTGTAATCCGCGCGTATGACCTGCCGCTCACGGTCGTGCACATCGATGCGCATCTCGATACTTGGAACGGCGCGAAAGGCAACCTCGATCACGCTTCGTGGGTGCTCCGCGTTGCGAAACTGCCATCGGTTAAGAAAATTGTTCAGCTCGGGATGCGCGGCATTGCCAATGACCCGGAAGCGGCCGGTAATGCCAAAGCGCTAGGCACGAAGATTGTAACGGGCGAGGAAATTCATCGCCGGGGCGTTTCGGCAGCGATTGAGGCGATTCCGCAGAGCGAAAACATCTACGTTACCTTCGACGTCGACTCCATGGATCCCACGCTCGCGCCTGGCACCGGAACACTGGAACCTGGCGGCCTAACTTTTTCTGAAATCGACGAGCTGATGCAGGGGATTCCGAAGAAAGGAAAGCTCGTAGGTCTTGATATCGTCGAGGTCAATCCCTACCGCGATCCCAGCGGGCGAACCGCGCAGACCGCCATCCGCTTGATGGTGGACCTGCTTGGCGCCGCTTTTCACTAATACGCTATACCGCTACATCTTCTCCGGCGCATCAATGCCCATCAGCGACAGCGCGCGCACCAATTGCGCTTCCACCAATTCCGTCAAGGCCAGCAAGAAGGCCCGCTTCTGCTCATCCGCTTCCGACAAAATATGGTGCTTGTGGTAAAAATTGTTGAACGCCTGCGCCAACTGAAACGCATATTTAGCGACAAACGCCGGTTCCTGCGCGCCGATCGCGGCGTCTACGGCGTAATCCAGCGATCCAATTGCTAACAATACTTCCCACAATCCGTTGCCTTCCGCGCCAGCTAGCAGTTTCTGCGCCGTTCCAGGGGTCACCGCGACACGTGCTGCGCCAGCTTCCGCGCCTTTGCGGCGAATTCCGCGGATGCGCACCACAGCGTACTGACAATAAGGTCCCGTCTCGCCCTCAAAGCTGAGAGCATCCTTAAAATCAAACGCGATGATCGCGTTGCGCGTGAACTTCAACAGGAAAAATCGCAGCGCGCCCACGGCGATCGCATGTGCGGTGCGCCTCTGCTCCTCCGTGCTCATCTCCGCGTGGCGCTGTTGCACTTCCGCGAGCGCCGCGGCTTCGAGCCGGTCAATAAGGTCATCCGCCTTCACGCCAAACCCTTTGCGCCCGCTCACTTCCACGTATGGTTTCTTCGCTTCCTCCGGCGACAGCTCATATCCCATCTCCGCCGCGCATCGCGGCGTCAGCGCCACGATCTCATACGACAAATGAATCGAATTCTCCGCCGCTTCGGCATGCCCCAAGCCCCGCAAGCCTTGCGCGACCACGTCCTGCAAATACGCCTGGCGCGCGTCGATCACGTTGTAGACGGTCCTTGCCGGCGCCCCAAAGGGCGGAGCGTTCGGATCATTCGGACCGCTCGTCGTCGCCCAAACTTCCTCGCCCTCGTGCGCGTTCGGCCATTTCGCGTAATGAAAATCTTTCCCGAGAAGCCCAAACTTCCAAAGCTGGTAAGCAATATCTTTCCCGACGTAAGTAACCGTGCCATTCGAGCGCACAATAATCTTGTCCTGCGTATTCTCATCTTCTGTTATCTCGGCGCCCTCCGTGCTCTCTGCGAGCTCTGTGTCCTTTCCCTCCTCTCTCCAAGGGATGATCCAGCACCCTGCCATCTTGCCGTAGCGCACATATTGGATCACTCCCGATTCCTTCAGCTTCGCAAACGCCAAATCCCAAAAATGCAAATGCAAAATCTCGCTCTCGCGCGCAAGCAACTCATAGAAAATCCCCAGGCGCGCCATGGTTCGCAAATGGCAACTTACAACCGCGTCCGCCACTACTTGTCCGACTTCCGCTTCTTCGCCGCGCCCTTCTTCGATTGCCTTTAGCGTCTCGCCGCGCAGCTTCGCGGCGCGCTCCTTGTCTTCCGCAAAATATTGCGTGGCTTTAGCGTACAAATCCCAACAGTAATAATCGAAGCGCGGGTCCATCGCCAGCGTTTTCACGGTCACCGGCGTGCGCTTCTCCATGTGCAAAAAGCCGATGACCACGTCGGCTACCTGCACGCCGGTATTATCGATGTAGTTCTGCACCTGGACGTTGTGCCCAGCTTGCCGCAGCGTCCGCGCCATCGTGTCGCCCAGCACCGCATTCCGCACGTGCCCGATGTGCGCAGCCTTATTCGGATTGATGCTCGTGTGCTCCACAATAATTTTGTGGGACAGCGATTTTTGGCTGTCCTTCCCGCTTGCTCTTTCCGCTTCGTTCTGAGCAGCTTCCCAAAATGCGCCACGATCAAAGTACGCATTCAAATAGCCCGCCCCGGCTACCTCTAACCGTGCGATGCCGGGGACAGGCGGCAGCGCATTCTGAATTTCCTGCGCAATCTGCCGCGGGGGTTTTTTGAGGCGCTTGGCCAGCTCAAAGCACACCGGCGAAGCCGCTTCGCCCAGGTCGATCTTCGGCGGACGCTCCAGCACAATCGGCAACTCAACGCCGTAGCTGGCGCGAATATGGTTCGCAAGCGCCTCGCGGAGCCTTGTTATGATTTCTAGATACACCTAGCCTCAGCCAATTCCCACTTAGGTTTCCGTGCAAGATAAGGCCCAACAGTATAGAGACCGCGCACCTTCGCGTCAAAGATGCGTTGAGAGCTCTTCCGCAAATTCGCCCGTAACTCCATTCTTTGCCAGGCTTCCAAATCTACCGGATTTAAGGGACTTTGTTTGCCACATCCGCGCAAAGCGGTGTCCCCGCGGAACCGTCAACTAGCTCTCTCCGGCTGGCTCTTGTTTGACACTCCTGCGCTGCGCCGATACTATCGAAATGCTTCCGAAGATTTGTTTTTCGCGGCGTTGGCACCACCGCGCGGCGGCCTGCCACCGTGTTGGATCGTGGCGTACTCCCATGAAACTCGCGTATTTTGATTGTTTCTCAGGCATCAGCGGCGACATGACCCTGGGCGCGCTGTTGGATGCCGGCTGCGACCTCGAGCGTCTGCGGGAGGATCTGCGTGGCTTGCAGGTGCCCGGCTGGGAGCTGTCGGCCGAAAAAGTGTGGAAGAACGGCATGGCGGCGACGTACGCGCGTGTGAAGACGGAAGACCAGCAGAAGCACCGTTCGCTCAGCGCTATTTTGGAAATCCTGAAGAATTCGCAGCTTGCGCCGCCCGTGCGCGAACGCGCCGCCGCCATTTTTCAGAAGCTGGGCGAGGCCGAAGCGCGCGTGCACGACGTGCCGCTGGGGAAAATTCATTTTCACGAGGTTGGCGCCGTGGACGCCATCGTTGATATCGTCGGCGCGTGCATCGGCTTCGACGCGCTTGGCGTCGAGAAGTTTGCGTGTTCGCCGCTGAATGTCGGCGGCGGCACGGCGAAAATGGCGCACGGAGTCCTGCCGGTGCCGGCTCCGGCAACCGCGAAATTGCTGCAAGGCAAGCCAACGTACTCCAACGGCGTGCAGCGGGAGCTGGTCACGCCCACGGGCGCGGCGATTGTGGCGACGTTGTGCGATTCCTTCGGTCCACAGCCGTCGATGACTGTTTCGGCGATTGGCTACGGCGCAGGCACCGCCGATCTCGAAGGCCAGCCAAACGTGTTGCGCCTGATGATTGGCGAGGCGGCGGAGAAAGTTGTGCCGGGGTACGACCAGGAGATCACGGTTATCGAGGCAAATCTGGACGACATGAATCCGCAGATTTACGGCTACTTTCAAGAGAGAGCACTCGCGGCTGGCGCGCTCGATGTGTTCACGACGCCGGTGCAGATGAAAAAGAATCGGCCCGGCACACTGCTCACGGTTTTGTGCCAGCCAGCGGATGCACAGGCGCTTATGTCGCTGATTTTCGCGGAGACCACGACGTTTGGCGTGCGCACCTATTCAGCGCAACGGCGCGTACTCCCGCGCGAGTCCGTGAAAGTGACCACGAGCTTCGGCGAAGTGCGCATAAAACTGTCGCGGGTGAATGGGCGCATCCTGCACGTTTCTCCTGAATACGATGATTGCCGGAAACTGGCAGAAGAAAAGAATGTCCCCTTGCAGCGCGTAATCAACGAAGCCCTGCGCAGCTACGAAGGCAGCGAATCGTGATCTGCTGTAGGGGCAACTGAAAACTCAAAAATGGCGCAAGCGAAACCCAAATTCTATCTGACTACGCCGATCTACTACACGAACGGCCTGCCGCACATCGGCCACACGTATACCACCGTAGTGGCCGACACCGTGCGCCGCTACAAGCGCATGCAGGGCTACGAAGTCGTGATGACCACCGGCACGGACGAGCACGGCGTCAACGTCGAGCGCGCCGCGCAGAAGGCTGGCGTCCCGGAATCGGAATTCGTCGCCAAGATGGCCGAAGCGTGGCGCGGGTTGTGGGACGAACTCGGTGTTCCCGCCGATGAGTTCATTCGCACCACCGAGGTGCGTCACGCGCGCACGGTGCAGTGGCTGTTCCGGTTGTGCAGCGAACATGGCTACGTCTATCCCGGCCACTACACCGGGCAATACTGCATCTACGACAACGCCTATGTGGATGTGAAGCCGGGCGAAAACTGTCCCGATTGCGGCCGGCCCACGGAGACGGTCACCGAAGAAAATTATTTCTTCAAGCTGTCTGCGTTCCAGAAACCGCTTCTCGACTTTTACAAGAAAAACCCGAATTTCATTCAGCCGGAAACGCGGCGCAACGAGATTCTGACCTTCGTCGAAGGTGGTCTTCGCGATCTGAGCATTACGCGCACTTCGGTTCGCTGGGGCATTCCGGTGCCTGGCGAAGAGCCGCACGTCTTTTACGTCTGGTTCGATGCGCTCACTGCATATCTCAGCGCTGTTGGCGGCCCGGAGTACGAACGCCAAGGCTTCTGGCCGGCGGATTTGCACCTCGTTGGCAAAGACATCATTCGCTTTCACACCGTGTACTGGCCGGCGTTTCTGATGGCCGCGGGACTTCCGGTGCCGAAGCAGGTTTGGGCGCATGGCTGGTTTTTGATTGACGCCGGCAAGATGAGCAAGTCCAAGGGCAATGTGGTTCAGCCGCGTCCCATCGCCCATGTGCTGGGGATGGACGCCCTGCGCTACTACATGCTGCGGGAGACGGTGTTTGGGCAGGACGGCAACTTTAGTTATGACGCGCTTGTGCAGCGCTACAACAGCGATCTGGCCAATGGGCTCGGCAACCTAACAAGCCGCACGTTGACGATGCTTGAGAAATATTTCGAAGGGAAGATGCCCGCGCCCTCGGCGGACGGAGCGCAAGAGGCCGAAGCGCCGGTGGAGACAATGGCTGCTTCCGCAATCGAAAATGTGAGGCAGCTTTACGACCAGTATTCGTTCTCTCGGGCGCTCGAAGCGATTTGGGAGATCGTTGCGGAAACGGACAAATATATTACTGCACACAAGCCTTGGGAATTGGCGGAGAAAGCCGAGGATACAACGAAGCTTGCGAATGTGCTGGCAACTGCGGCGGCAGCGATCCGAATCGCCACCGTGCTCGCGCATCCCGTTATTCCCGCATCGACGCAGAAAATATGGGAGCAGTTGGGGCTGCCTGGAAACGTGGAGCAGCACCCCATCGGCCAATTAGCCTGGAACTATATTCCGCCCGGGACAAAAATTGGGAAGATTGGTCCGGTTTTCCCACGCATAGAAAAAGCAGAAGCCATAGAGAGGATGGAAGCGATGGAAAGCGAACCACAGAAGCCAGTAGCGGCGCCAGCGGCAAGCGGCGCGGTGACAGGCCCATCGGGTGCGGCGGCGCAGACCGCTCCTGAAAAAATCGCGATTGAAGATTTCGCAAAAGTCGAGATGCGAGTGGGCCAGATCAAAACCGCGGAGCGCATCCTTGGCGCGGACAAACTGCTCAAGCTCACGGTCGATATCGGCAGCGAAGTTCGCCAGATTTGCGCGGGCATCGCGCAATATTACGAGCCCGAGTCGCTGGTCGGGCGCAAGGTGGTCGTGGTGGTGAACCTCGCGCCGCGAAAACTCCGTGGCGTGGAATCCAATGGGATGATCGTGGCCGCCAGTGTGGGACCAGAAGGACGCCCGGTTTTGGCAGCGTTCACAGAAGACGTTGAGGTTGGGGCGAGATTGAAGTGATTTGGCCTTACGGGCTGTGCCACCGAAGATAAATGGAATTGATTGATTCGCATGCGCATATTGATTTTCCGCAATTTGCGGAGGATCGCGAGGCTATGCTCGAGCGCGCTCGCACTGCCGGCGTGACCACTCTTCTGGCCATCGGTTCAGGGCCGGGTCCCGAAAAGCTCGATGCCGCGCTGCCTTTTGCAGAACAGCATGATTGGATTTACGCCACGGTCGGCACGCACCCGCATGAGGCGAAGGAGTTGACGACTGCGCACCTCGACCGCCTCGCCCAGCTTGCGAAACATCCCCGTGTGATCGGTTATGGCGAAATCGGGCTCGACTATTTCTATGACCATTCGCCGCGCGACGTGCAGCAGCGCGTCTTTCGCGAGCAGATGGAAGTGGCGGCGAAGGCGAAGTTGCCAATTATCATCCATTGCCGCGACGCCTGGGCCGATTGCCTGGATATGCTCGAGCAGGACTGGCGCCCCACGGGACTCAGCGGCATTTTGCATTGCTTCACCAGCACTCTCGAAGACGCCAAGCGCGGGCTCGACATGGGTTTTCTGATTTCCTTTGCGGGGAATTCGACCTATCCGAAAGCGCAGAACCTTCGCGACGTGGCGAAAGGTCTGCCGCTTGAGAATCTTCTGATTGAAACGGACTCTCCGTTCCTCGCGCCGCAAGCGTATCGCGGCAAACGCAACGAGCCGGCCTACGTCGGCGAGGTGGCCAAGGCTATCGGTAGTGTGAGAAACTTAGCCGCAGAAGAAGTTGCGTTGGCGACGGCAGGGAATTTCCGGCGGTTTTTTGGCCTAACCGCGAATTCGCCGGCAAAGTCCGCGGCAGCGGACCTGCAATAATTCGCTCGTGCGTGCTTGCGCGTGATATTGTCCGATGCCACCTGACACAGGATCGAAGCAGGCCAGGGAGAAAGTCATCGCACTGCTGACGGCCAGGGAAATTTTTGACCTCGTCCGGGACGACCTTGTTCTGGTCGAGCGGGAGTTGGCGCGGCAGACCTCCGGTGCGTTCGAGCCGGTTTCCGAAATCACCAGCTACCTTTTGGGCGGCGGCGGGAAGCGTTTGCGCCCGGCGCTCCTGCTGCTTTCCGCGCGCTACGCCGGCCGGACCAACAGCGAAGGCGCGATTCGACTGGGCGCCGTGGTTGAGCTGCTGCACAGCGCGACTCTGATTCATGATGACGTGATCGACAGCGCGAACACGCGGCGCGGGCGGCCTTCGGCAAATTCGCGGTGGGGCAATCATCGCAGCGTGTTGGCGGGCGACTGGTTGTACATGCTCTCGTTTCAGATGGCGCTGGAAGAACGCAACTTCCGCATTCTGGACATTCTGATCGACCTCACGCAAAAAATGGTGGAAGGCGAGCTGCTTCAACTCGAAAAGATCGGCAGCATCGACGTGACCGAAGAGGACGCGCTGCGCCTCGCCACTTATAAGACGGCATGTCTCTTCAGCGGCTGTGCGCGATTGGGCGCGGTGCTCGGCGGCCTGGAATTGGCCGGCGAAGAGGCGCTCGCCGAATACGGCCGCTACGCGGGACTCGCTTTTCAGTTGGTGGATGATCTATTGGACTTCACGGCGTCGGCCGAGCAGCTTGGCAAGCCGGTGCTCAGCGATTTGAAAGAAGGCAAAGTGACGCTTCCCCTGATCTACGCCATGGAGAACGGCCACCGCGATGCGCGGGAGCTAGTGGCTCGGGTGCTCGAGGAAAAGGAATTTGATTCCGTACGCCCAGAGACGATTGTGGCGTTGGTGCAGGAATCTGGCGCGCTCGACCGGGCGCGGAACCTGGCGCATGAGTACGCCCATCGCGCCAAGGCCTGCCTGAATGGGCATGGCGATTCGGAATACGCGCGGGCACTGCGGACGTTGCCAGATTTTATTCTAGAGCGGGAGAACTAGCCGCAGCGGATTATTGGGCGCTCCACGGATTGATCTTGCCTAGCCTGAGTGCAGCAGTGGTGCACCCCTACAAAGAAATGCTTCCATTTAAGCTTGTCTATCACGAACGATACGACTTAAATCTCGGCCCTCACGTCTTTCCTTCGCAGAAGTTCCGGCTCATTGCCGAAACGCTGATCGCCGAGAAGATTGCCACGCGCGAAGATTTCGTGCAGCCGGAGCCGGCGACTGACGGAGATATCCTGCGCGTCCACACTCCCGAATGGGTGCGCAAACTTAAGACTGGCACGCTAACGGCGAGCGAAGTGATGCTGCTGGAGATTCCGTACTCGCGCGAGCTTGTGGATGCCGTGTGGCTCGCTGCTGGAGGGTCCATTCTTGCCGCGCAGTGCGCGTTGCGTGACGGTTTCGGCGCGAATCTTGGCGGTGGATTTCATCACGCCTATCCCGATCACGGGGAAGGCTTCTGCGCGATTCACGATGTGGCCGTGGCGATCCGCCGCTTGCAGGCGGACGGCGCGATTCGAAGGGCCATGGTGGTCGATACCGACGTGCACCATGGTAATGGCACTGCAGCCATTTTCCGCGGCGATGCTTCGGTTTTCACGATCTCCATCCACCAGGAAAACAATTATCCCGCGCACAAACCGCCATCGAGCATCGATCTAAACATGATGGATCGCGCCGACGACGATGAATATCTGGGCGCGCTGCTGCCCGCAGTGGGAAAGGCGCTCGATGAATTTCGTCCGGAGCTTTTGTTTTACCTCGGGGGCGCGGACCCATTCTGCGAAGATCAACTTGGCGGATTGTCGCTGACAAAGAGCGGATTGAAGGAACGCGACCGGCGCGTATTTGAGGAAGCACGCCGCCGAGGCATTCCCGTGGCCACCGCGCTCGCGGGCGGCTACGCGAGACGGGTTGAGGACACCGTCCGAATCCACGTAAATACGATTTTGGCCGCGCGGGAAACAGCAGAGAAGTTTGCTATGAAGACCGCGAGCGCGTTGTAGGGGCGTCCTTCAGCGCGTCGAGCGTTACGAAGCGCGCAAGCGAATCTCGCCGGAAACGGTGTGAACCTCAACTCGCCCGCCATCGCCGCTACCAACGCGAGCACGCAGGGAATGCTTTCCTTGTTCTTCAACTACCACCGGAATGTCCGTCTTGATTTCTCCGGAGACGGCCTGGGCGGCCAAGTGAAAACTTGCATTAGCCGGCACGCCTAACTGTACGCTCCCCGAGGCGGTCTTGAGATCCCAGTAACTGTTTGCGCCCGGATTCCCCTGCACGTTCACGCGGCCGGATGCCGCATGTGCTTTCACGTCGCTGGTCGCGCCTTCGACGTCGACCGAGCCGCTAGCGGTCGAGGCCTCGACGCGTCCGCCCGGCTTGATGATTTGTGTCGACCCGGACAGCGCGCTGATGCGTACATCGCCCTTGATGTTGGAAACAGTGACCGTGCCGGAAGCGCTGGAGGCGCGGATGTCGTCGCCGATATTGTCGGCGCGAATCGAGCCGCTCAGCGTCGAAAGCTGAGTCTGGCGTTCGATGTGGCTCACGCGAATAGAGCCGGACGCCGCTTCCGCCTTTACCGGGCCGCGTACATCTTGAATCGTTTGCGCGCCCGAGAGCAGAGAAGATGCAACTTCCGTCTCACGCGGGACCTCGATGGTGTACGAGACGCTGACATTGCGCAGGCGGCGCATCTCTTCGCCAACGCGAATCGTATCGCCATGCTGCTCGATGGGCGGATTGGCGAGTAGCTCATTGAGGCGCTTCTCAGGGCTTTCAAATCCGATGCCGGACGCGTGGGCATCCCCATGAACGTGCACTTTGCCGTCGGCGCTGCCGGTGATGGAAACGTCGCCGGAAGTATTGTTGAGCTCGAGGCGAATCGGCCCTTTGACGCTGACCGTGCGGTCGAAGCTTCCGCTGACCGATGGCCCCATCGCGCAGCCCGCGCTTGCCAGAGCGGCAAACAGCAAACCTGCCGGGGCCGCGAAATTACGAAGTCTCATCGTTCCTCCCATGCGAGTTTCGGCGGACGCCGAGTGCCTAGAGCGTCAGTCTAAAGCCTGTCTAAAGGAAGATACGCAGTTGTGCAGAATTATGTTCCGAACGCGGCGTGTGCTCAAGAGTGTTTCTTCTGCGGGAGCGTTTCGTTCAGCGAACCCTGACGGTAGCCTTCGAGGTCCAGCGCGACGTAAGTGAATCCGGCGCGCTTCAGCGCTTGTGAGATCGCCGCGCTCGTTTCCTTCGAGAACGCGCGGTCCATTTCTTCCGGCGCGATTTCGACGCGCGCTAGGTTATCGTGCAGACGCACGCGGAATTGCCGGAAGCCGAGTTCGCGCAGCGCCGCTTCGCCGCGTTCGATTAGCGTCAGCCGCTCGGGGGTGACTTCGGTGCCGTAGGGCACGCGCGAGGCAAGACACGCGGAGGCGGGGCGGTCCCAAGTCGGCAATCCAACACGCTGCGAAAGCTGGCGAATTTCCACTTTGCGCAGCCCGGCATCCAGCAGCGGCGCCAGCACGCGATGTTCTTTCGCGGCGCGATGACCGGGGCGGAAGTCCAGCGTGTCGTCCGCGTTGACCCCATAAGCTGTAGCTGTGAAGCCGCGCAGCTGGGCCATCGCATCCAGCACCGAAAAAAGCTCGTCCTTGCAGTAAAAGCAGCGATCGGCGGCGTTCGCGCGATAGGCGGGATTCTCCATCTCGTGCGTCTCGACGAATTCGTGATGGATTCGGAAGTCGCGCACGAATTCGTCAACGGCGGCGCGGTCATGCGCAGAGAAGCTGGGGGAAAGCGCTGTGACGGAAAGCGCGCGCTCGCCGAGCACGCGCTGCGCGGCCCAAGCCAGGTATGCGGAGTCAGCGCCGCCGGAGAGCGCAACGATCAGAGAGCCGGCCTCGGCAAGGCGTGCGAGGAGCGCAGTTTCCTTTTGCTCCGGTGAAGCAGCCGAATTTTCCGCACTGCGAATTGGAACGAATGCGCTCATCGCGAATCAGTATAACGCACTGTTAAGATGCATCGCGGCTTTGAAAAGCCTCAACCTCAGAATCAGAGCGCTTACTTGAAGTCCAGGAGCACATCTACAGTTCCCTTCGCTTCATCGGGCTGCAGCCAGTGGCCTACTTCATCGTAGTGTATCGGCAGATCCCTGAAAATCTCGGTTGAGTGCGCTTGCAGCTTGGTCAAGAACTCTTCGAACTTCGCTTTATCAAATAGTTGGCCTGTTGGAATCGGCCACGCGTCGCGCAGATGTCTTTCGGCGTTAGTGGACAATCCGGTGATTACCATCGAGCCGAAGTGGAACGGCTTTCCTTCATCGATGCGCACGCGATACACAACCGTGTGCGCCGCATCGTCGTACACCGCCGCTGGTTCCACTTTTGCTTGCATGTATCCGCGGTGTGCATACTCTTCGCGCACGCGATCCCACCCGGCTTCAATGCCTATGCCATCGGCGACATCGCCGGATTTCAATCCTAGGCTGTTCGTGAGAGTGATTGACGACAACACATTGTTCCCGCTCCACTCCACGCCCTTCCAGTGATATACCGCGCCAGGGTTCACCGGCACGTATACCGGAATTTGCTCCGGCAGCTTTTTATTCGGGTTTCCCGTTAGTCGCACCTCAGGTGGCCCAAGCCTTGCCCGCAGAAAACCCCTCTGTAAAAAAGTCGGGAGAATCTGCTCGGCCAGGAACATGTCGATGGCCGTCCGTGAATACGGCTTGCCGAGCAACTCAGGAAGCTGCTGCCGAACAATTTGCGAGGAATTGAGCGCCGGGTCGCTGAACTCGACTCCGGCGATGTGCAGCGCCTCCGCATTGATGTGGAATTGCTGCACGCTGCCGTCGCCAATCGGATTAGCCACGACTTGGTGCTCGACCGCCGCCTGCAGCCCATGTGTAACAAGAAACTGCCCCATGGCGTCGGCGGCTTGGTCAACTACGCGGCCGGCTTCGGGGAGCGTGCCGTCATAAAACGGCAGCTTCGTGCGAATCGTGTCGTTCAGCTCGCTATCCGCGAACCATGGAAGATTGTCGAAGTAGACTGGAATGCGCGGCGCCTCCTCCACGTGGAAGATCACCAGCAGGCCGTCCGTGCGCGACTGAAAGTTGTATCGCACCTTGGCAAAGAGCCCGCTCTGGACCAATTTGTCCGCAGCCGCTTGCAGGTCGTCTTTTCCCACCTCCACGCCGGTCTGCAGTCCGGTCAGGGTGACAACCTGCGGCTCGGGGAGGGACTTCACTCCGTCCGCGCGGATTTCACGAAGCGGTGCGGTCGCGACGATGCCGCTTTGCGCCCATGCCGAAACTGCAAAGGCGGCTGCCAGCATCAAAGGGATCGAACAGACGCGCACACGCATGAGCTTAGTCTACCGAAAAAACTTTTTGCATGCTGAGGCTGAAGCCAGCGGCCACAAGGTGGCGCGAGTACAGCCCGAACGGCGGACGGATTACATAGCGCCGAGCTGGGGTGCAGCGTGCTGCGCCCCTACAAGAATTCAGCGCACATCATTCAACCGTGACAGATTTCGCCAGGTTGCGGGGCTGGTCCACGTCGCAGCCGCGTCGCACCGCGATGTGATACGCGAGCAGTTGCAGGGGAATAATTTCGAGCAAAGGCGACAGCAGCTCCGGCGCTGGGGGAATCTCAATTACATGGTTGGACGCTTCGCGGGCAAGATGATCGCCCGCGGTCACCACGGAGATCACGATGCCGTCGCGCGCGCGCACTTCTTGGATGTTGGAGACGCTCTTCTCATAGCGCGTGACCGAATCCGGATCATTTTCGTCGTGAGTGGCGAGCACTACGACTGGAAGGTTCTCATCGATGAGCGCGTTCGGCCCGTGCTTCATTTCGCCCGCGGGATAGCCTTCCGCGTGAATATAGGAAATTTCTTTTAGCTTCAGCGCGCCTTCCAGTGCGATCGGGTAGTGAATGCCACGTCCGAGGTAGAGGAAGTCCGTATTGCGAAAGAATTGCCGAGCCAGCGTCTCATACAAGCCCGTTTCGTCGCCTTGCAGCACCGTCTCGATCTTATGAGGGATGCGCGTAAATTCCTGAAGCAAATTCTTGGCGGCATCGCCGCTCAATTTGCCGCGCACTTGCCCGAGGTACGCGGCCAGCAGCAGCAGCGCGGTCATTTGCGCAGTAAATGCTTTTGTGGAAGCAACGCCAATTTCCGGCCCGGCGTGCGTCAAGATCGTCCCCGCAGCTTCGCGAGTTACCATCGAGCCCATGACGTTGCAAATTGCCAGCGTCGGCGAACCTTTCAGTTTTGCCTCGCGTTGCCCGGCCAGCGTGTCCGCGGTTTCACCCGACTGGCTGATGCACACGGTTAGTGTTTTGCTGTCGAGAATTGGGTCGCGATACCGGAACTCGCTGCCGTAATCGACCTCCACCTGCATCCGGGCCAGCCGCTCAATCATGAATTTTCCAGCCAGGCCGGCGTGCCAGCTCGTTCCGCAGGCCACGATGCGCACTTGCTCGAATTGCCGGAACTGTTGCTCGGTAATCTGCATGTCGTCGAGGAAAATCTTTCCGGTATCCTGCGAGATGCGGCCAAGCAGCGTATCGCGCACAGCGCGCGGCTGCTCGAAAATCTCTTTCTGCATGAAATGCTTGTAGCCGCCCTTTTCCGCCATGATGGGATCCCAGGTGACGTGTTGCGCGGTGCGCTTGACTGGGCGGCCGTCATGGTCCATCACGCAGACGCCTTGCTGCGTGAGCACGGCGATGTCGCCATCCGCGAGGAAAAAGATTTCTCGGGTGTGCTCCAAGAGCGCGGGAATATCGCTAGCCACAAAAAATTCGCCATCACCCAGGCCAATCACCGACGGCGGACCCAGGCGCGCCGCCACGATCTTGTGTGGGTCTTTCGCGGACATGAACACCAAAGAGTAGATGCCGCGCAGCTCTTTCAACGAGCGGCGCACCGCTTCCTCAAGCGGCGCGTTCTTGGAATGTTTCTCCACCAGATGCGCAACGATCTCGGTATCGGTTTCCGTGACAAACTTATGTCCTTCGCGCTGCAACTGCTCTTTTAGCTCCAGATAGTTTTCGATAATTCCGTTGTGCACAACCACGATCTGACCGGTGCAGTCGCGATGCGGGTGGGCATTTTCTTCCGTAGGGCGGCCATGTGTGGCCCAGCGCGTGTGACCGATTCCGTAGGTGCCTTGGATAGGAGACTTCTGTAGAACTTCTTCGAGATTGCGCAATTTCCCGGGGGCGCGGCGAACTTCCAGCTTGCCGTCCTGCGTGACGACGGCGATTCCCGCTGAATCATAGCCGCGATATTCCAGCTTGCGCAGGCCTTCAATGACGACGGGAACGACCTTTTTCGGTCCGATATAACCGACAATTCCGCACATAAGGCGGTTCTCCTGGGGGAAGCTAGTCTTGAAAGCGTAACACGGAGTTTCTGCGCGCCGTCACGCGGTGCTCAAAAAACTGCGGGAAACAGCTAAGTCCGAGCATGCGCGAGATCGCAGAGAGTTCAGTCCACAATCTCGAATCGATATTCCTCAATCACGGGATTCGTGAGCACTTCCTTGGAAATGCGCTCGAGTTGCGACTGCGCCTCGTCGCGGCTCCAGCCGTCGAGATTGAGGACGAAGAATTTGCCCTGCCGCACATCGCGCACCTGGTTATAGCCGAGCCCGGAGAGCGCGTGTTGGATAGTTTGTCCCTGCGGATCAAGAACCGTGCGTTTCGGCATCACCCAAACATGTGCTTTCATAACGCCAGTATATCAGTGGGAAAGCGTCCGGGTGTACATTGGTCCGCTAGGATGGAATATCCATGACGCCAGAGGCTATTCGTAGCAGGGCCAGCGATAACGAGGTGCTACCCGCCCTGCCTTTCGACTCTTGGGAGGACACGCTTGGTACGTTGCATATGTGGACGCAGATCGTTGGGAAAGTGCGGCTGAAATTGTGCCCGCTTGTAAACCACTGGTGGAACGTGCCGTTCTACGTCACCGCGCGGGGCATGACCACCTCGGCGATGCCATACGAGCAGCGCGACATCGAGGTGCAGTTTGATTTCATTGAGCATAAGCTCAGCATCGCAAGCAGCGACGGTCGCGTTATTACGCTGGCTCTGGTGCCACAAAGTGTTGCGGAGTTTTATGAGAAGTTCATGGCCGCGCTGGCCGAACTCGGCGTAATTGTGAAGATATGGACAATGCCGCGCGAGGTTCCCAATCCCACGCCGTTTGAGCAGGACCACCTTCACGCGGCGTATGATCCGGAACCTGTCCATAAATTCTGGCGGATCGTGGTCTGGGTCGACCAAGTATTAAAGGAGTTTCGCGCTGGCTTTCAGGGAAAGACCAGTCCGGTACATTTCTTCTGGGGAAGTTTCGATCATGCGGTTACTCGCTTCTCCGGGAGAGCCGCGCCGGAGCGGCCCGGCGCCGATACAATTACGCGTGAAGCTTATTCTCATGAGGTTAGCAGCGCCGGATTCTGGCCCGGTGGAGGGGACATTAAGGGACCCGCTTTTTACTCCTACGCTGCGCCTGAACCTCTGGGTTTTGCGGAACAGCGCGTTCGGCCGCAAGCAGCGTTCTACCAGCCGCAGATGAAAGAGTTTTTGCTTATGTACGACGACGTGCGAGCCGCGGCCTCTCCGAAAGGTGCGCTGATGGAATTCCTCAAGAGTACGTATGACGCGGCCGCTGACTGCGGGAAGTGGGACCGCAAAGCACTGGAACGCTAAGCAGCCCTAGTGGTGATGCAAGGCGGACAGTCAGAAATGGCTGTCCCACTATTTCGCCGGCAATCCCGTAAACCGCACTCCAGCGCTATGCACCTTGTACCGGATATTCAACCCAATCAGCAGTGCCGTGATCGATTCCACGATGCGTGCGTTCTCGAGCTTCCCGCCATTCAGTGCGCGCACTCCAGGAATCTTTGCCGCCAGCTCCATAGCCACCTGCTTGGCTTTTTCGTCATCGCTGCACACCAGCACGTCGCAGTCGACCGGCGCATCTCCCGCCAACAACTCGGCGCCCAAATTCTGAAACGCTGCCGCAATACTGACTCCCGCGGGCAACAATTCCGCGGCAGCCTGGGCGGCCGAGCCTTGCCACACGCCAAGCATGCGCGTCGGCGATCCACCCACAGTCGCGGCCAGCGGCACGGTCGTGTCAATCACCACGGTCCCCGGCTTCCACACGCCTTTCAATTGCTTCAGCAACGCTGCTTGGCCGGAGAAGGGAACTGTCAGTACCGCAATGTCGCATTGCGACGCAGCGGCGGCATTGTCCGCGCCCACGATCTGCACCGCGCCACCGATACGAGTGCGGAGCTGCTGCGCCGTTTCCTGTGCGCGTTGTGCGTCGCGCGAGCCAATCACGATGTGCTCGCCCGCACGCGCAAGCCGGTTCGCCAGCCCCGAGCCCTCGGGCCCCGTGCCCCCCAAGATCGCAATCTTCCGCGCCATCGTGGCACTCCTTCTCGCTCACCGCTTCGCGATAATTATACGTGACGCAAGGACGCGACCTTGTCCTTGGTCTGTGTTATCTTCAAAAACTTCTACAATGGCGCCGACAACCCCAACTACATCGGAGTTCCGCTTAGCGCTCGGGCAATTTGCCACTGGAGTTACCGTGGTCACCGCGGAGCGCGCCCCCGGCCAGGTGCACGGTATGACCGCAAACGCGTTCACATCTGTTTCGCTAGACCCTCTGCTCATCCTGATTTGCGTAAGTCACAACGCGCAATTGCTGCCTCTCGTGAAGCAGCAAAAACGATTCGGCGTGAACATCCTCAAGGGCAATCAGCGCGCAATCTCAGAATACTTTGCGCGCACGGAAGAAAGCGCCGAAATCGAAAAGCAGCTCGGCATTCGCTATCGTTGGACGCGGACAGGCATCCCGCTCCTCGAGGATTCTCTCGTGCATCTGGCATGCAATGTCGTCGACTCTCACGTTGCCGGCGACCACACCATCTTCATTGCGGAAGTTGAGAGCGTCGAAGTTTACGAAGGCGAGCCGCTGCTGTACCTGCGGGGCAACTACCGCGACGTCGCGCGCTAGACGCCAACCGCCACTACTCTAGTGGTGCCCTCCAAGCGGATCGCGCTTCACGCCATATTCCGCGCCCCACTTGTCGGTCATGTGCGAGCGGATCTCCCACAGCTCCGGGAAAAATTTATGCCGCATGCCTTCTTCGAGAATCTCCACCGGCCGCCCCTTTAGCGATTTCGACCCGAAACCGATGGTGCGGTGAATCAACTGCATGTGCTCGTAGCGAAATTTCTGAAACAGCTCATCAAATTCAGCCAGTGCCTCCGCAACCACGTACGCGTCGCCATGCGTGTACTCCGTATCGTAAATCTTCTCGAGCGTCAGGCCGTGCCTTTCCAAATAATGTTCCTTGAACGAACTCCAAATCGGCTGGTACATCTTCAGAAGCACGCGAAATCCCGGCGACTCCTGCCCGCTGCCATTGCCGAGCCGCAAGCGAATTTCCTGATATTCCTTGGGCGACATGATTTCGAGCAGGGCGATCTGTTGGATCATCAATCGCTGTACGGTGTGCACGCGGCGGAAAAGCGTGACCACCCGATTGGTATTTTTCTGCTGCAAATAGTCGTCAATATCCAGCAGCGTGTATGCGATCAGCTTCATCCATAGCTCTTCGACCTGGTGAACGACCTGAAATTGCAATTCGTCCGCGTTGCACAGCTCTTCGAATTTCGTCTGGCAAGAAAGCAGCGTCTTGGTATTCAGATACAGCTCATAATCCAGCGTGCCGTCGCCGCCCATGATCGCGTAAAACTGTTCGCGGTTCACAACCACCCTCCGTCCAATTCGAGCCCTCTTCGTTGAAAATGTATCCTTCCGAGGTTACCGCAAATGCAGAGAGTCGGGGTAAGGTGTGAATTTCTGGTGAGGAAACTTTCTAGCGCTCCGAATTTCCCGAGGGCCTCGTCTGCTCCGTATCGCCCACATCTTTGCGATGGCTCTTCACTTCGCGAAGCGCATATACGGGTTTGTTCTGCGATTCGTAGTAGGTGCGCGCAATCAATTCGCCCAGCAATCCCATGGACACTAATTGCACGCCGCTGATAAACAAGGCCACCGCCAGGAGCATCAGCGGCCCGTGCTGCGTCATCACGTTCACGCCGTGCGCGAACTTTTCGAATGCCAGGTAGCCCGCAAGGGACATTCCCAGCGTCGCCCCGCCAAATCCCAGCAGACCGAAAAATTGCAGTGGGCGCGTGGAATAATCGAGCAAAAATTTTACGATCAGCAGATCCAGAAAAACACGAATCGTGCGTCCGATGCCGTAATTGCTCTTCCCGCTCTTCCGCTCACCGTCCGTAATGGGCACTTCCGTGATGCGCGCGCCCGTCGAACTTGCCAGCGCGGGAATGAAGCGGTGCAACTCGCCGTACAACTGAATTTCCTGAATGATTTCGCGGCGGTAGGCCTTAAACGTGGTACCAAAGTCATGCAGCTCCAAACCGGACAACTTCGCCATCATCCAGTTCGCCGCCCGGCTTGGCACCTGCCGCAGCAGCCAATGATCGCGCCGCGCGTAGCGCCAGCCGCTGACCAGGTCGTAGCCCTCTTCGATTTTCTCCAGGAAGCGGGGAATCTCTTCGGGGTCGTGCTGCAAATCACCGTCCATCGAAATAATCACGTCGCCGCGCGCAAAGTCGAATCCCGCCTTCAACGCAGGCGTCTGCCCAAAATTTCGTCGCAGCCGCACCAGGTTCACGCGCCGGTCATGTTCGTAAATATCGGAAAGCACCTTGAAGGAATTATCGCGGCTGCCGTCGTCCACAAAAATGAGCTCGTAGCTTTCGCCGATGGAGTCCATCACCTCCGTAATCTTCATGTAGAGAGGTGGAATGTTCTCCTGCTCGTTGTAGAACGGGACGACGATGGAATATCGAACGCTGGATTCGCTTCTCATACCGCGCTGGTCACGAAGCCATAGTCTATCAGGCGTATCCCCTGGGAAGCGACAAGATTTCGTATTTCCGTGTCCGTCAAAATCTCCACCTCTTTTTGCCGGGAGCCCTGCAGCCGCGTCGCGGTTTTGCGCAGAGCCTCGTCCGCATATCCCGGGTGGCACATCAACTCCGTTGTGCCTTCGGGCAAGCTCCGCAGCAGGCGGGCCACGCCTTCTTTCGTCAACTCGCCGGTCTGCGCGATTCCGCAAAAAAAATCCGCTGTGGACACTCCCGCGCGCTCCGCCTGCTCCCGCGCGTCTCGCGCCAGCAACTTCAGCCCGCGTGCCTGCACACCCTGCTTGAGCACAACAGCGGCGCGCAAACCGCCCGTGGAAAGCGCAACCCGCAAACTTGACGCCTCATGCGACACGCGAATCGCCCCAATTCCGTGCCGCTTTGCCAGCCGCAACGCAATCTCAAAGAGCCCCGGCAGCATGTGCACGTGTTTGTGACCATCCAAATGCGTCGGCTCGACTCCCGCATTGCGGACCTTGGAGATTTGCGCCTCCCACTCCGTCTCCACTTCACGCATCGACAGTCCGCGTGTCGCGATCTTCACCAGCAGGCCATCCGGTCCACCTTCAAACTCCCCTGAATCATTTACCAGACTCGGCAGCGACTCGCGCGCGCGCGGCGCGACCGGTGGACCGTCGTTCAAATTCAAGTGCACACCCACGCCGAGCCCGCTCTTATCACGCGCCAGGGCCACCGCCTCGTCAAAGGCCTCGCCGTTCGCCAGCAGGGACGCGCTGGTCACAATCCCGTTGCGATGGGCTTCCGCCACGCCGCGGTTCACTCCCGCGGTCCACCCGAGGTCGTCCGCATTCACAATTAGATTCCTGGCCACCTGTACTGTTCCTTTGCGTAGCCCTGTCCTTTAGGCCAGCTACACAGTCGTGCGCCCTCACGCTTCCGTACCATTGACCCTCTCGGACCCCAACTCTAGCATGGCCCTTTAGAGGTAGGTATGTCCGTTCAGACCAAAGAGCCGAAGAAAGAGCCGAGGCAGGCGAAGCTTGCCGAAGCTCGCTACAAAGAGCAGCGGCGCGGCCATCGCATGAATTCGCGCGTGCCCGTGCGCCTGGAGTGGGATTTGTCCTCCGGCAAGCGCATCAAGGTCGAAGCGCATACTCGCGTGGTCAACCCGTACGGCTGCATGGTGGTTCTCGAGTACGATCTCCCGCTTGAGCGCCGCGTGGCCCTCACCAATGTGCCCATGAACACCAGCAACGCCGCCGTGATTGTCTGGAAAAGCGACGAGCGTCCCGAGGGCGGCTGGGAATACGGCGTGGAGCTGGTCGCTCCGGCCATGGATTTCTGGGGGCTCGAACTGTGAAGCCTCCCACGCCCATGAAGCCTGCAATGCCGCACCCATCAGCGCGGCCCGCCGTCACGCGTCAGCCCACCGCGGAGGAGCGTCGCCGCTCCCAGCGCGTGCTTGTACGCATGCCTGTGGTCATTCATGTCGCAGGCAAAGTGCTGCCGGGCAACACGCACACCGTCAGCGCCGGCGGCGCGATGGTCATTCTGAAGGAAGGAATCGGCGAAGGCACCAAAGTCACCGTCGAAAATCCCACCACGAATAACAAGGTTGAGGCTAAAGTCGTCCGCCCGCCGCAAATGAACCAGGAGGGTTCCCTGGTTCCAGTAGAATTCGTTACTCCATGCCCTACGTTCTGGAACATCTTCTTCCCGCCTTTTAGTAATTAACTGCTTTTTGGGGAGTGCGGCGGTTTTGTTTACCCTGAGCCTCGAAGGGCTGCCGCTTTTGTCGACGAAGCAACACCGAGCCTCCTGCCCTCGGCTCTCTACGCATTCTGCGCCTCCGCGTTATTTCTTTCCTCCGACAAAAGGAAAACGGCCCCAAGCACCGGGGCCGTTTCCCCTTACTGTATTTCTCGCTAACGGATCGTGATCGTAGTTGCCGCCGAGGTGGACCCAGTGTAATTCGCGTCTCCGCTATACGTCGCAGTAATACTGCGCGTCGTGGCGCCTCCTCCGCTGCTGCCGCCCGCACCGCTGCAGCCCGTGAGCCCCGCAGCGACACATGCAAACAAGACCAAGCCGGCCGCTGCGTATCGAACTCGTTTGCCCATCGACAAGCGCCGCTGCATCGCCAAGAACGCGATCAGCAGCAATGACGCAATGCCGAGCGGTAGCACCGGAACTTGAGGCCGCGTCCGCGGATCGCCCAAAGGAACAAATTCCGACAGCGCCGTCGTCAGCGTCGCGGTGCAAGACGCCGATCCCGTAGCGCTCGCCGCCTTCGGCGTGCAGGTCGCCGCAGCGCCCAAATTGCTGGAGCCATTCTTGAACTGCACCGTGCCTGTTGGTCCGGCGCCGTTGCTGGTCGTGGAAATCGTCGCCGTTAGCGTAACGTTCCCGCCAGCCACGACGCTCGCTACGCTGCTGGTAACCGCCGCTGTGGTCGCCGCCTTCGTAATGGTCACCGAGAGCGTGTTGGACGCCGAGGCCGGCGCGTTGTAGCTGCTGTTCGCATCGGGAGAATACGTGGCAGTGATACCGTAAGCCCCCGGCGCGAGCTGAATCGGTTGATCTTCCGCAAAACCACGATCATTGAGCTTGGCTAGATTCGTTGCATTGGGAATCTGTGCATTCGGAAAATCATTCAACGGAATTGTGCCGTTAAAGAGCTGAACCGTTCCCGTCGGGCACACAAATGAAACAACACCCGTTGAAAAGTTTTCACATAGCGTCCCGTTAGCGCTCTCCACGTCCACGCGCAAAATGTAGGGCGACCCATAAGCCACCGATTGGGCTGAAGTACTCAGCACCGGCGTCGTTCCCGTAAATGTAACGAAGCTCACTACCACTTGGCTGTTCTGCTTGCCAATGGTTATAGGAGTTGCCGGCGAAGAATTGCTTGCCGCAAGCGTTCCATCGCCGCCGTAATGGGCAATCACGTTGTAAGAGCCGGCCGGCAAGAATGCCGTCGTGAAGCTGTAGTTTCCTCCCGCGGTCACCGTGTTACTAGAGCCTGCATTTGCAGGGATCACGGCGCCCGTCGCCGCATTCTCGAGCAAGACAATTCCCGTTGCTGTACCGGGCGCGACTAATCCGCTCACCGTTACGTTGGTACCTAGCGTAGGTGAGGCATTCGACAGATTCAGGGTAGTAGTCGACGGGGTACGGCTCGGCGAAGCCCATGCGTTCAGCAAATTCGCCACGTTCACGCTGCCCAGCCCCGTCGCCAAGTCATATCCCGTCGCTGTTCCGAAAGCGGGCGTCGTACCACCTTTCGACGTTGCCATGACGCCGGACTGGTTCGCCAAAGCGCTCGTATTGCTGCAGTTCGGGCTGTTACCAACGCAAGCCACCGAAACATTCCCTTTCGTGATGTCTTGAAACACGCAAGTGGACGGTGGTGGAACTGTCGGGTTTGTGAAAGAACTGGAATTGCAATTTGCGAAATTCTCGTTCTTCGCCAACGCATACAAAACGTAATTGACATTTCCCTGACGCGGGGTTGGGTTTTGAGCGGTTGCGAACTTCTGGTTTACTAGCGCAACGATTCCAGCAAACGTCGGCGTCGCCGCCGAGGTTCCTCCGACAGCCTGGAAGTCGTGAAAGGGAGCAGTCGAGGTGAATTTTGTCAGGTTGCAACCGGTATCGCCGGTGATGTCCTGATCCGACTCGCAGATTATGTAGAAGCTCTTCGTCGCCTGAGTGGGCCCTAGCGGTCCACCATCGCTCGAGAACAGCGACACATCCGGAATATCGCGGCTCGAGTCCGAAAGAAACCCCGTCTGCCAGCTCGGCTTGGAGTAAATCGAGCTCTGTCCGCCGCTCCCCGCGACGAGATCGATGCCGCTGCTGTTCACGGTGGTGCAGACGCCGCTCACGTTGCCAGCTGTCGCCGTTCTTGCGCAGGAATCATTCCACGTTGTTTCAGGGATGTAGCCCATAGCAGACGCCGGCACAGGGGGAGTGGTCGATGTATTGGCCGTGGTCCAAAAAGCGGCTTGATTATTTGCGTCGTCGAAATCTGTGCCCCCGAGCGCCACGTTGAATGGCGTCGACGCGAACCCGCTCACCGCCAGTCCCTGCGTCGCAGCGTTCTGGTTCGCCGGAGATGGCGCAGGATCGCACCCCGCCGAGCCGTTATCTCCCGCGGAAATAACCACTGTGATCCCTTCCGCCGCAGCCTGCTGCCACAGCGAATTATGAAGAGCATTTCCGGCCGTTCCGAGGTTAGCCTCGCAACTCCCGTAGCTCTCGCTTAACACTGGCGCCACGTTGTTATCCACAATGTACTGAGCGGAGGCATCGACGCCTGCGGTGAAGTCCGTCTCGGTCGTCTGCGTAGTCACGAAAATGATCTGCGCCTTCGGCGCCACGGCGCCCGCCCATTGCACATCCAGGTCCGATTCCGTCTCATCGCCCGAAACCAACCCGGGGTCCGGCCCGTTTAGAATCACCTGAGGCACATTTGGCGGAAGTCCGAAAATGCTGCGAAAATCAGCGACGTCCTGAAGATTGATGTTGCTTTGTCCGACGATGGCAATGCTTTGTCCAGTGCCATCGGCCCCGGCGGGGATGTTGTAGATTTTTGCGAAATCTGCGGGTCCTACTGCGTAGAAGGTTCCGTTGACATCGTTAAACGTGAAGGCTGGCCTAACCTCGCCTGTCTTCGCGTTGCGCTGGAATGTCCCCAGCCGGTGAACCATCGATTTCGGCCGGAAATTGTGCAGCGCCACCACGCCGCGCACTACCGGCGACAGCGCGGCTGGTATCTCCGGGTCCTGCACATTCGCGAAGTGCTCCTCGCCCTTGACGTTGTATGCGTGAATCTCCGTCGCGAACGCGTTGCGCACCTGCCCCACGTTACCCGCAAACTCCACAACCGTCTTGCCCTTTGCCACCTTGATGTTCTGGAAACCGTGCGAGGTCAGCCAGTCCGTCACCGCCTGCACATCCGCGTCGGCAGGCCCAAACTTTTTCCCAAACTCTTCCGGCGCCAACCACGCGTGATAATTCGGCGAATTCTTCGATTGCTGCTCTTCCATCAACTGCCGCAGCGCCGCTTCCTGTTCCGCGCTGCGTTGCAAGAGGAGCAGCATTCGCGTCACCGGCTGCGCGTCCGCCACCGTCCCTTGATCGAACTCCGCCCGCGCTTTCGGATGCACGTTCCCGCGCAGCACTGTGCGGTTGGCATCGTCCACCGTCTCCCTGACTCGCGCTGCCACCTGGTTCTTCTGCTCCGCGCTCGATTGCGCCGCAGGCGTCTGCGCGCTTGCTTGTAAACAGGAAAATGCCAGCAGCGAAGCCCCAGCCAATACACCTCGACCCAAGCTAGTTTTGTGGATTCTCATAATCCGCCCAACCGCAGAATTTGCGTACGCATCACCTATGAATGTCGAACAACGACAACACCATCGAACAGCGGCAACCCAAGGTACGAAGCATGCTGAGAAGATAGATTTAAACCCAAATTGGTTGCCTGTGGCGTATTTTCCGCTGTTACTTTGCTCATCAGGCAACGACGCAGCGGCCACTCTTGGACTGGCCGCTCGGCCAGTCTGTATGCTCGTAGTTCGCCTATGACGACGAACATACCCGACCGCGTATCACCCACACCCGTATCTAACTCTTCCGTTAATATACCAGGTAAGTTCCCGCGCCGACGCGGATTCGCGTTCAGGCAACGTGGCAGCCGCGGGAATCGGGGCATTGTCAAATTCGCGTCACGCCCCGGCAATTCTCTCTTGCCAGTTCTACTGTTAGTGACTAAGCTACCCCCCTCGCAGTTGTGAGGGTCATCGACATGCCAAAAGAAAAGCCGCGCGTGAACATCGGCGAAGTCATCAAAACCTACCGCAGCCAGCGCGGATTGTCGCAGGGCGACATCGAGCGCCGCACCGGCCTGCTGCGCTGCTATCTCTCGCGCGTCGAAAACGGCCACACCGTGCCCTCGCTCGAGACGCTGGCGAAAATTGCCGAAGCCATGGACATTTCGCTCGCCGACTTTTTCCCCGGCACCGAAACACCGCGCGACCGCGAGACCCAAAAAATGCTCGGCGAACTCTCGCAAGACGAAATCCGCTTCCTCGGCGAAATCAAGCGCTTCAGCACCACGCTTTCCGACGGCGACAAGCGCCTGGTCCTGGCCATGATCCGCAAAATGGCCACGCTAGTCCCGCCCCCGACGGCGAAGAAGGCCTTAGTCCGCCGCCCCACCGCATAACTCTTGATTACCTGCTTTGTCCCCGAATAATCCGAATCGCGTCTGGTAGTGCTGCGTCCGCGCGCTCAGAGCCATTGGCCTGGCCTTCTGCGCCATTCGCATCGCCTTGCAGCACGTCGCCTTCGCCGGGGGCTAGGAAAAGATTCGTTTCCACGGCGTGCTGCTTGGTGTAGAGGTCAAAGTAGCGGCCACCCGTGGCGTAGAGGGACTCATGCGTGCCGCGCTCGATGATGCGGCCAGCTTCGATCACCAGGATTTGCTCCGCGCGGCGGATCGTCGAAAGTCGATGCGCGATCACGAACGTAGTGCGACCGCGCATTAGGTAGCGCAGGCCTTCCTGAATCAGTGCTTCGGATTCGGAATCGAGGCTGGAGGTGGCTTCATCGAGAATGAGGATGCGCGGGTCGGCAAGAATGGCGCGCGCAATGGAAACGCGCTGCTTCTGTCCGCCGGAGAGCTTGATGCCGCGTTCGCCGACGACGGTGTCATATTTTTTCTCGAAGGATTCCGCGAATTCATCGACGCGCGCGATGCGGCAAGCCGCCATGACTTCGTCTTCAGTGGCTTCGGGTCGTGCGAACGCCACGTTCTCGCGGATCGTTCCGTCAAACAAAAACGTTTCTTGCAAGACGACGCCGAGCTGCGTTCGGTAGGAATCGAGCTTGACCGTGGCGAGGTCGACGCGGTCCACCAGCACACGCCCGCTCTTCGGCACGTAAAACGCCGCGATCAGTCCGATGATGGTCGATTTTCCCGCACCCGATGGGCCAACCAGCGCCGTCACAGTTCCCGGCTCGGACTGGAAGCTCACATCGTGCAGCACTTCCTTGCGCGAATCGTAAGCGAAGTTCACATTCTCCATCGCAACGTAGCCAGTAATCCGATCCAGATTTACGGTCCTCCGCGGATCGGAGTCTTCTTGCGTTTCGTTAAGAATTTCTCGCGTGCGCTCCAGTCCAGTAATCGCTTCGGTAATCTGCGTGCCGATGGCCACGATCTGGAAAACCGGCGCCACGAGCAGGCCGAGGAAAATGTTAAAGGCAAAAAACTGCCCAAGCGTCATGCCGCCGGAGAGGACCTTGTGCCCGCCAAACTCCATGATGAGAGCGCTCACCAGGCCCATCAGCCCCGCGCCCGAAAGACTCATCAGCGAGGTCGCGGTCAGTGTCTTGAGAATGTTGTCGAGCAGTCGCTGCACGCCCGCGGAAAAGACTTTTTCCTCACGGTCTTCGGCGTGATAGCCCTTGACCACACGCACGCCGCCAAGCGATTCAGTCAACCGGCCAGTCACTTCGGCATTGATTTTGGGGCGCGCCCGGAAAATGGGGCGAATGGTCTTGAAGGCCTTGTTGATTCCGACGCCAAAAACCAGAAGGATCCCAAACGCCAGCGCCGTCATCGTCACGCTGGTGTGAATCAGGTACACCAGCGCAAAGATCGCCGTCATGAGCCCGCCGACGAATTCCACCAGGCCGGTTCCGATGAGATTTCGCACGCCTTCCACGTCGCTCATGATGCGAGAGACGAGCACCCCGGTTTTGTTCGCGTCATAAAACGAAATAGGCAGCCGTCCGATGTGCGCCTGCACCTGGCGGCGCAGCTCGGTAATCATTTTCTGCGCGGATTTGGAAAGAAGCTGCGTCAGCGTGAAAGAAGTAAGTCCTTGCAGAATCGTTGCGACCAGCACGGCAAGAACGATGGGCGTCAGTAGCTGGATTTGGCGCTTACTGATCACGTTGTCGACGAAATATTTCGTGGAGGCGGGCAGAACCAAGCCGGCAATGCGGTTCACCGCCATCAGCAGGAAGCCGAGAGCAAGTAAGCCTCGCCTCGGCTTAATCAGCGCCCAGACGTCCGGGAGATTTTTCCAGGCATTCTTGCGTTTTTCTTTTTTCTGTTCGTTTTCCGAGCTCATTTGGATTTCGTCGAGTATCTTAGCCCTTTGGATGCGACGGGCGGCGCAAAAACTATACGCAACGCGCCTAGCCATTCGGCTAGGTAACGGCATCTGTAGCTGATGCGTGAGAAGGGAACTCGCGCTAATCGCTAGTCCGCGGCAGCTCCGCCACGGGGAAGATGAGCAGCGGCCGGTCGATCAATGTTGAGGACGCTGGAAATGAACTCGCTCAGCGTGATCCCGAGGTGGCCCCAAAGGCGGCGCTTCAGGCTGGTGTAATCCTGCGTACCGCTGAAGAGGTCGCCCATGAGTTGCCGGAATACGGGGCTGCGCCGCAGGAACTGCACCATGCGCGTGGTCACCGCGGTCCCCAAGAACGAGCCGCGATAGAAGCGGCGCACGATGCGCGCGGCAAATTCCAGTTCCGCCGAAAACGCGGCCTTCACTCGCGCCGGATACTTCTCCGGGCAGCCTTCCGCAAGCGCGCGTCCGAGCAACTCGCCGGACCGCATGGCGTAGAAAAGCCCTTCGCCGGTGAGCGGGTCCACCCATGCTGCCGCGTCGCCAATCATCGCCCAATTCCTGCCCAGCACGGTGCGCTCCGAAAATGTTCGTTCGCGCGGCGACGGTAAAACGTGACTATAGAATTGCGCTCCCTCAGTGGGGATATTTTTTTTGTGTACAAAGCTTTGTAAGTGCGAACGCAACTCCGTGCTCGTGTGTGAAGACATGCTGCCGCAGATGCCAACCGATAAATGGTCGCAGCGCGGAAACGACCAGATGTAGCCCTCAAAGTGCGGAAGAAATTTCACAGTGATGGCGTCCGCGGTCTGCGGAACGAAATAGCCCTGCGTCATTTCCAGTTCATCGCGCTCCAGCGGGCGCGTTTCCGGCAGCAGGCGATTGCGAGCGCCGGCCGCCAACACCAGAAAATCCGCAGTGCGCCACTCGCCGTCAACACAATAGCGCGGTCTGGCGGTGGAGGTGTCCACGCTAATAATGTGCGAGCGCTGCACTTTGCAGCCGGCCTCAACAGCACGAGTGAGCAGCATGCCGTTCAGCACTGTGCGCGAATAGATCACGATGGGATGGCTCATATCGAGCATCACGCTCTGCTCGTTGCTGCTGATCAACTCGATCGAGCTCACCAGCTTTTTGGGATAAGGATTATCGAGAAGAAAAGGGAAGCATTCGATCGCTTTGTGGGTCAGACCACCCCCGCACGGCTTTTCCCAGGCCAGATGCTCATCAAAAATATTGACGCTGTGCCCGGCGAGCGCCAACTGCTCGCCACACATCGCTCCGGATGGTCCGCCACCCACGATTGCAATCTCTGTCATGTTCTTGGTAGCTCGCTGAGGCCCCGCATTCGCTCCCTGCTCGCGAATTTGCAGGCGGAAGGCCCTTTCCGTCCAAAGAGCCTGTTCAGGTGACGGGGAAAATCACCAGGCAGAAACCAGCGAGAAGTATAGCACCGAAGACGGCTGCGGCAATTGGAGATCCGGTCTGGCGGCGCACAAGGTCCATGCCGAGGCGCTGCAAAAGAGAAAAGAGGGCGAGGTATAGCGCCAGGAGGATCACGAGGATGGCTCCGCTGTGAAGGACGAAGATGCCGAAGACGAGAGCAAGAAATGCAATCAGGCGCAGAGTCAAGGCTAGCCCGAGGCGCACCCCGTTGCTGCGCGCGGTGGGCGGTCCAAGCAATAATTCCTCAGCAAGCAGGTACGCGAGCGCTGCCACAAACAAGACTGGGACACGCGCCCAACGTCCCCAGGAAAGCCATGCCTCCGTAAATGTAGCCTCGGACCACCCCGTAACCAGCAAATGCAGGATTACTCCAGCCAGCAACGCGAGCAGCAGAATGTTGATCTTCGTCGGCCACAGCGCGCGAACCGACTTGTGACGTGCCAGCAGCAGAGCGAGGCCAGCGATCAGCAGGAAGCTGGCGAAATACGACCCGTTGTACAGCCGGACGAACGAGAGCGGGTTCCAGAATCGTAGGAGCGCCACGGCCAGGAAAGAAGCAGTCGCGGTTTCGAGGAGTGCGCGGGAAGCCGCTACCGCTGTCGATGCGACGCTGACCTTTTGTGGATCAGCTGCCGCGGCTTCTTCAGAGGCCGTTGCTGGGCGCTGCATTCCCGCTATTTCGCGCACGAATGGGCCCGCGAGCAGGAGAATGCCGGCGCATCCGGCAAGTGCGCCTGCCAAGGGAGCGGAAGATGGCGCGCCTGACTCGGCCGGAAAGTGCAGCGTTTCTGCGCTCCATTCCTGGGACACGCGCACGACGCGCGGATCGAAGAGCACGCTGACGTGCGTCGCGCGCGGGACGAACAAATACTTGCTTGTCGCACCGCCTTCCTCAGTGACTAAATCGCGTGTGATTTCGCGAATCCCCAGTGGCTCCCAAGCAGCGCTTATGGCCAGCGTATGCGGAGGAATCGGCGGCGGGTTGCTGTAGGGAAGCATGTCTGGGGGAACGCCGTGCGCCGGCCGCTGCGGCGCTGGGGAAATTGCGATGACTCCGGCGACTCCAACGCGCGATGCCACTCGCAGCGCAATCGCGCCGCCCATCGAATGTCCGGCAAGCATTGTGTGCTGCGCATCAATGGCTCTGCGCGCAATCAACTCGCGCACCAAAGCGTCCGCGCAAGACTCCGCGCGCTCAAAGGAGAATGGACCTGGCGAACGCCCGTGGCCGGGCAGATCCGGGACGAAGACGCGCAGGTTCTCATTGGCGAAGCCGCGCGCCAGATAGGACATGATTTTCTTGTTCGCGGCCAGCCCGTGAAAGAGCACAACGTAGCCCCGCGTCTCATCATTGCCTTGGTCGATCACATTGGTGACCAGCCGGCAACCCCCGGCGCCGATAACCACCGTTGTTTCGCGGTACGGCGTAGCCCAGGCCAGCACAAATCCGACAATGCACAGCGCAACGCCAAGCGCGGCGCGCAAGCCTTTTCGCCACTTCATCGCGGCGGGCGGTAGTGGTGTCATTTGATTTGCTTGGTGGCGGCGGCCTCGCCAGAGTGGGCCGTCAACTGCTCACCGCGGAGGCTCCGCCATAGGCAAGAATAATGTCTCACCCTTTTTGGGAAAAGCCTTTTGAACTATTTCCTTAAATTGCTTCCAAGATGTAGCTGGGTCAGTTTCCGGTAAGCATTTATCGGGACTTGAGTGTTGCTAAGCCGAACAACGTTCCCGAAATCTCAGATTCACGAGGTTGAGCCGAGCTATCCTCTAATTGTGATCCATCATTTCGGAAGTTTGGCCCCATTTTCTTGGATCGATCCAGGGATGGTGCCGCGTCCTAAACCAAGTGCGGTCTTGGTATGGGTCGACAATGGATTGTCTATTGCGTTCATTCTGCTCGGCATTTTCTGGGTCTATCGAATGAAGGGGCTGCGATGGTTCGCATTGTCAATCGTGCTCATTCAGTTGTGGATCTTAATGGGAGTCGGATTTATGACTGGTATGGCGCTCTCTGGCGACTGGCTCTGAATTTCGGCCGCTCCCCAGCGTCCGATCCAGCTAACTCCCGATTAGTCGTGCCAGCTCAACCAGTCGATGCAACACCACGTAGTCAGTTGATCCGACAGCACTTCCCGCTAGAGAGCCGATCTGTAAGGCTGTACTCAATCAGACCCTAGCCAGGATGGTGTTCCGTTTGAATCAAAGCTCGCGAACGACTCTTAGCCATTTAGGCCCCTGCAACTGGATTTCAGCCTAGTTTTGCGTCGAGCCATTGAATCCACCACGTTAATCGGCACGTGGATTATTTCCCGGACAGCCCGTTACTCCCGTCTCCGCCGTTGCATAGGATATTGTGTGGTGTCAGAAGATTTCGGACGTCCCGGAGCAACCAGTATGATCCGATTCATCTTTGCTTGTTACCTTTTGCTCTTCTGTCTAGGTCTTGAGATGTTTGGGCAGGTCGCCAAGGGCCAGCAGCCTCCTGCCACACCCCCAGCCATTGACTCGGAATATCGCAAGTTTGATGACCTAGCTTCTTTCCTGCGGACCCGCAACGCGGAGCAGTATGCGATTTTGTCTCCGAAGGGCATTGACGAAGGAAGCTTTGTGAAAATTGGCGGCATCGAACAGTGGATTACGATTCGCGGCCAGGATCGTGATAACCCCGTGCTGCTGTTTCTGCACGGTGGGCCTGGTGACGTAACCAACCCTTGGTCATTCGCGTTGTTCGCTCCATGGGAAAAATACTTCACGGTAGTGCAATGGGATGAAAGAGGTTCCGGCAGAACGCTGAGAAAAAGCGGCCCAGCCGTGGCCCCGACGATCACTGTGGATCGTATGGTGCAAGACGGTATCGAACTGACGGAATATCTCCGCAAACACCTCGGCAAGGAAAAGATCATCATCGTAGGCCACTCGTTCGGTTCCATCCTCGGTACACGCATGGTCAGAGCAAGACCTGATATCTTCTACGCCTGTGTGGGTACCGGTCAGGTCGCGGATGGCTCCAAAAACCCCTCCGTCACCTATGAAGCGCTGGTGAAAAAGGCGAAGGCCACAGGCGATGAGCGTGCCATCGAGGAATTGAGCCGTGTAGGTCCTCCACCCTGGAACTCCGCCGACGGATACCGCGTGCAACACAAATGGGCGAACGCGTTTGAGGGCGCAGATCAGTTCCTAGACGCGACCATCGGCCTTGCGCTCGTGGCTCCAGGCAATTCTGTGCAAGACATAAATGACTCCGGTGACGGCCAGTTATTGAGTGGCGAGCGTTTGTGGCCGCAGGTTAAGTCAATCCAGCCAGCGGACCTTGGTTTGGAATTCTCCATTCCGTTTTTTGTTTTCCAGGGCGAAGAGGACTTTACAACTTCAACGGCGCTAGCTCGGCAATACTTGGAGTCCATCAAAGCGCCGCGCAAGGAGTTCGTGTTGATCAAAGGCGGTGGGCACTTTGCGGTCTTTATGCGGTCCGATCAATTTCTACAGGAGCTCGTCGCGCGGGTGCGCCCGCTGGCTCAAGCGCACTGAACTTGAGGGTCGCGCGAGTGAGACTATCGAACTTCCGGCTTCACGATTTGTTCCGGCAGCGCTCGCACGGAGACCCTTTGGATTCCATCTTCACACTGGAGCAAGCGATTCTGCGGTTTGGCCGCGGGAAACGCAATGGCCGCCGCGTCGTCTTCACCAACGGCTGCTTCGAGCTATTGCACCCCGGGCACATTCGCCTCCTAGAGCAGGCGCGTGCCGAGGGTGATGTGCTAATCGTAGGGATAGCAGGCCACATTTGGTCAATTGAGGAAGTTGTATCTTTACCGGATGGAAGTGCTAATATCGCCGCATAAAATGAAAAACCCCGATTCGCAGTCGGGGTCTTGGGCACTGGCCTGTGCTCTGAAACTAGCACAGGGGTTTGCCCAATGCAAACAGCGACTATGGCAAAAATTCTTCCAGACAAGGAAATTCGCAAACTCATCGGAACAGTGATTTTGAACGCCGATGAAAACCGTATCAATCCGAATGGTATAGAAGTTCGTCTTGGAGCGCATGTGCTCTTTCATTCGACGGATGAAGAGCACGAACTTGCGCCTGGTATGTACCTGAAGATTCGACCTGGAGAAACCGTTACGATCTCCAGCTATGAGACTTTTGTTTTTACTCGGGAGGCAATCCATAAGGTTTTTCCAGGTTGTGATCTGATGGCATTGATCACCCCAACCACAACAATGATGCGGGAAGGCATCATGCAAACGACAACCAAGGTGGACTCAGGATGGAGTGGGACCCTTAATTGGGGTTTGCGTAACAGTTCGATTAAGGATTTTGTCCTTGGCTATGGCGAGCCGATCTTTAAGCTAACGATATTCTTGCTCGAAGAAGGCGAAATACCAGAGGTCCCATACGGCGAGCGTGATGAGGACAAGTATCAAAATGCCCAAGGAATTGTTCGGTCTACCCGCAAGATTCCGGCAAGCATTCAAAAGAAGAATCTTGTCGCATCTTCTAGTGAAAAACTCGACCCAGCCCGTCAACTGCGTGAGGCTGGGTATCCTTTCGACCACATCAGTACAGAGCTGACAGACCTACACGGCAAATTCGAGGTGGTTTCTACCGATGTTCTGCTCTTAAAGAACACGATAGCGGAAGAATCCAAAAAATTATCCACAAAAGTGGATGATTCTCAAAAGACAGTCCTGGAAAAGGTTGAAATCCTGTTTGACCGCAAGTTTCTAAGCACAGCCGGAGCGATCGTTGGTTGTCTGGCCATCATGTTTGGCATTGTGACCTTCTTGCAAGGTCACGGCGTAACTGGAACAGCTTTAGGCGCAATCGCTGTGGTTGGAGGGTTTGGAGTTTTATTTGTCGCATATTTCCTCGCTCACCGCAAATGACACCACTGCCCGCGCCCTGCGCCGCTGGCCGCAACACACGCGCGTGATAAACTAGAGGTTCTAGCTTCACGATTTGTTTTGGTTGCGCTCGCACGGAGACCCTTTTGGATTCCATCTTCACACTGGAGCAAGCGATTCTGCGGTTTGGCCGCGGGAAACGCAATGGCCGCCGCGTCGTGTTCACCAACGGCTGCTTCGATTTGCTCCATCCCGGCCACATTCGCAGCCTGGAGCAGGCGCGCAGCCTCGGCGACGCATTGATCGTCGGCTTGAATAGCGACGCCAGCGTCAAACACCTCAAAGGTGAAGGGCGTCCGCTGATTCCGGAGCGCGAGCGCGCGGAAATTCTCGCCGCGCTGGAATGCGTTGACGCCGTCGTGATTTTCGACGATTTGACGCCGCAGCGCGTCATCGCCGCTCTGCTTCCCGACGTTCTCGTCAAAGGTGGCGATTGGCCCGCAGACCAGATTGTTGGCCGCGAAGAGGTGGAGGCGGCGGGCGGCCGCGTCGTATCCGTGCCTGTCGTGCCGGGGTACTCCACCACCGAAATACTGAAAAAAATCCGCGACGGCGTCCCGGCGTCTCGCGCAAAATCCTGAAATTCCGCGAATGATCCTTCCTGCAGTCCGCGAGCGACTCGAAAGTGTGCTGCGCCATCCGTCGATGGACGGCGCAATCGCCGCATTGCGCGCGGGCGGCCAGCATGTCTCGCTGGCGGGCCTTCATGACGTTGCAAAAGCGCTGGTGGCGGCTTACATCGCGCACGAACTGCGCCGCCCGGCATTCTTTGTCACCGATTCAAATCGCCGCGCAGAGGCGTTGGCGGACACATTGCGCTTTTTCTCCACCATTTTCCCCAGCACTCTGGGTGGCGTAGCCACGCTGCCCGCGTTCGACACGCTGCCCTGGCAATCGCAAAGCCCTCACGCGGACATTCTCGAACGCCGCGCTGCGGCCCTCTTCCGCCTCACCGATGGCCAGATCTCACTCTTGGTTGCGCCGGTCAGCGCGGCGCTTTGGCGATACCAGGATCCCTACGTTTATCTTTCGCTGGCGCGCACATTGGCTACCGATGCGGAAATCCCGCTGGAAGAGTTGATTACGCATGTGGGCTCGGTCGGCTACACGCGAACAGAAATGGTGGAGATGCCCGGACAATTCGCGCTGCGCGGCGGCATTATTGACGTCTTTTCCCCGGAGTCGCCGCGCCCCGTGCGCATCGAACTTCTCGGTGACACAGTCGAGTCCGTCCGCGAATTCGATCCGCGCACGCAGCGCTCCATTGCGCCCGTTGTGCGCACAACGCTTCTGCCCCTGACGGAATGGGCAGTGCCGGCGGAAATTTATTCGGCGGACAGCGGAGCGTCTTGGGAGGCGCCCTCCTTCTTCGGCCCAAAACGTGACCCTGGCCCATCGTCGCTGTTTGAGCTGGCGGAAAGCTCCTTACGTCCGATTGTGTTCCTCGATGAGCCGGCAGCGATTCGTGAAGCCGCGACAAAACAGCTTGCCGCGGCCGTGGAAAATTACGAGCGCCACGGACAGGCGAATGCACCCGCCGTGGAGCATTATTTTTGGAATGAAGAGCAATTTGCCGCGGTGCTGGAGAAAACTTCGCAGGTCAATCTTGAGCACTTGGCTTTAGGCATAGGGTCGCATCCGCAATTTGAATTGTCCTCGCGGCCGAGCGCCCGCTTCCACGGCGACGTCGTCGCCTGCATGAGCGAAGTGAAATCGCAGGTAGCGGCGGGCGGCCGCGTTTTTCTAACCGCCGCCAGCACCGGTGAGCTCGAACGCCTCGCCGATATCTGCCGCGAGTATGAAGTGCCCTACGTGCTCGGAGAATCTGAGGACGCCGCCGCCGGATTCACGGCCGAAACGGCGCAGGAATCAGCCGGGCTGTTGCTGATGCGCTCTCCCTTTGCGGAAGGCGTCGCTTTTCCGGAAGCGAAGGTCGCGCTGTATGGCAACGCCGATCTCTTCGAGGTGATGCCTGCGCTTGAGCGCCCCGGCAGGAAGATCCGCACCTCGGGCTTCTTCAGCGACTTCGCCGAGCTGAAGCCCGGCGATTTTGTTGTGCACGTGGACCACGGCATTGGGCAGTTCGAAGGCTTACGCCAGATTGAGTCCGACGGCCGCCGCGGCGAATTCATGCTTCTGCGCTACGCCGAGGACTCTCGCCTCTACGTTCCGCTCGAGCGCATGGACTTGGTACAGAACTATCGCGTCGTCGAAGGCGCGCATCCCACGCTCGATAGACTCGGCGGCACCGGCTGGAACACGCGCAAGACGCGAGTGCGCAAATCGCTGGAAGACATGGCCGACCAGCTTCTGACGCTCTACGCCGCCAGGAAAACCGCTCCGGGCCTCGCGTTTTCTCCGGACGGAAATTTTCAGCGCGAATTCGAAGACGCATTTGAGTTTGAGGAGACTCCCGACCAAGACGCCGCGATTGCAGACATCAAGCGCGACATGGAAAGCGCCACCCCGATGGACCGCCTCCTGTGCGGCGATGTCGGTTACGGCAAGACCGAAGTGGCCATGCGCGCGGCATTCAAGGCCATCGCGGATTCGAAGCAAGTCGCCATCCTTGCTCCCACCACCGTGCTCGCGTTCCAGCATTTTGAAACCTTCAAGCAGCGTTTCTCAGCCTTTCCGGTGCGCATCGAGATGCTCAGCCGCTTTCGCACCGCCGCCGAACAAAAGCAGGTCCTCGCCGCCCTCGAAGCAGGAAAGGTCGACGTCGTCATCGGCACGCACCGCCTCCTTTCCAAAGACGTGCGCTTCCACGACCTCGGCCTGCTAATCGTCGACGAAGAGCAGCGCTTCGGCGTGGCCCACAAAGAGCGCCTGAAAGAAATCCGCAAAAACGTTGATGCCTTAGCGCTCTCCGCCACGCCGATTCCGCGCACCCTGCATATGTCGCTGGTGGGCCTGCGCGATATGTCGCTCATTGAAACGCCGCCCCGCGACCGCCTGGCCATTCAAACCGTTGTCGCGCCGTTTCAAGAAGAATTGATTCGAAGCGCGATTGAAAACGAGCTGGCCCGCGAGGGCCAGGTCTACGTCATTCACAATCGCGTGGAATCCATCTACTCGCTGGCCACGCTGGTGAACAAGCTGGTCCCGAAAGCCCGGGTGGTCGTCGCCCACGGCCAAATGGGCGAAAAAGAACTCGAAAGCGTCATGCTGAAATTCATTCGCGATGAAGCCGACGTCCTCGTCGCCACCACCATCGTCGAAAACGGCTTGGACATTCCGCGCGCCAACACCATGCTCATCAACCGCGCCGACCGCCTCGGCCTCGCCGAGCTGTACCAACTCCGCGGGCGTGTTGGCCGCTCCAGCCAGCGCGCCTATGCCTATCTCTTAGTCCCGCCGGAGACGACCCTCTCCGACATCGCCCGCAAACGTCTCGCCGCCATGAAGGAGTTCAGCGAACTCGGCGCAGGATTCCGCATCGCCGCGCTCGACCTCGAGCTGCGCGGCGCCGGCAACATGCTCGGTCGCCAGCAGCACGGCCACATCGAAGCCATCGGTTTCGACCTCTATTGCCAAATGCTCGAGCGCGCCGTCTCCAAGCTGAAGGGCGAAGAAGCCGCCCCCGAACTTCGCACAACTCTCAGCCTCGGCTCTGACGTGCGCATCCCGCACGACTACATCCCCAGCGAAAATCTCCGCCTGCGCACCTACAAACGCATCTCCTCCATATCCACCGACGAAGAAAAGCTCGACGTGCGCAAAGAGCTCGCGGATCGCTTCGGCCCGCCCCCCAACTCCGTGGATAACCTTTTGGAGTATGCCGTCCTCAAATCCATGAGCGAGCGTCTGCGCATCTCCTCGTTGGAGCGGCAGGGAAGCCGCATCGCGATTCGCTTCCATCCGGAGACGCCCATCGATCCCGCCGCGCTGGTCTCGGTGGTCCGCTCGCGCAAGGGCATCAAGCTGGACCCCAGCGGCGTGTTATGGATGGAAGTCACGCGCGGGGAGCAGGTTTCCGCGGCGGTGAGAAACGTATTGCTCAGCCTTCGCGGGCAGGGCTAAACTGGTGTTGTGAGGAAAGTAATGCGTAATATGATTTTGCTCGCGGCGTTCTGCGCCGCCTTGCCGCTGGCCGCTCAGGATCAGCCGGCCTCGTCATCCAAGCAGCCCCCTAAGTCGCAGGCCCCCGCGCTCGAAAAGCCTGGTACCGCAGCTCCCGAGCCCGCGAAAAAGCCGGCTGAGGTGAAAAAACCGGCGGAAGCGAATGCCAAGACGGTTGAGGAGATCATCGCGCGCGTCAACAACGAGATCATCACTCGTTCCGAGCTCGACAAAGCGCGCGTCGCCGCGGAAGAGGATGCCAAGCAAGAATGCCAGGGTAAGTGCACGCCAGAGCAGTTGCGCACTGACATCGAAGACCGTCAGAAGAACACTTTGCGCGATTTGATCGACCAGTCCTTGCTCGTGCAACGCGGCAAGGATATGGGCGTCAACGTCGAGCCGGAAGTCATCAAGCGGCTCGACCAGCTCCGCCAGCAAAACAAGATCGACAGCATGGAAGATCTTGAGAAAGCGGTCAGCGCCCAGGGCTCGAACTGGGAGGATTTCAAGAACAATATCCGCAATGGCTTGCTGACGCAGCGCGTCATCGGCAGCGAAGTCGGCTCGCATATCACTATCGGCAAGGATGAAATCGAGAAGTATTACAACGAGCACAAGAAAGAGTTCGTCCGCCAGGAGCAGGTGGCGCTGCGGGAAATTGAAGTGAACACGGAAGGGAAGAAGGATGAGGAGCTACCTGACCTGAAAAAGAAGGCCGAAACGGCGCTGAAGCGCGTCAAGGACGGCGAGGACTTTGGGGGAATTGCCAAGCGTTTTTCCGATAGCAGCACGGCGAAGCAGGGCGGCTTTCTTGGCGTGTACAAACGCGGCGAGCTCTCGAAACAATTGGAAGATATCGTTTTCAAGATGAAGAAGAATGAACTCACCGACGTCATGGACACCAAGCAGGGCTACCTCGTTCTACAAGTCCTCGAACGCTATGAAGCAGGCGAGCAGCCGCTCAGCAAGGTGGAAAACGAAATTATGGACCACCTCTATTCCGAGCGCATGGAGCCGGCCATGCGCAAATACCTGAAAACGTTGCGCGAGCAGAGTTACGTGGTCATCAAACCGGGCTACCAGGACATTGCGGGCGGCGGCAATTCTGAAATTCAGGAAGTCAGCGCCACACCGGAAGCCAGCAAGTCCAAAAAGGGCCACAAAAAATATCTCTTATTTGGAAAGAAGCCGGCCTCCGGCCAATGAAGACGTCGTACGTCACGGATCTCCTCTCCGAGCGGAACATCACTAGTTTTTTCCTCGTTCACGAAAAAGAACTGCGCAACACGCGCGAGGGTCGCGCCTATCTTCGCCTCGAGCTCGGCGACCGCAGCGGCACCATCGAAGCCCGCATGTGGGACCAGTTCGAAGCCGCCGCGAAAGATATTCAGCGCGACGATTTCGTGAAAGTGCAAGCCCGCGTCGAGGTCTATCGCAACAAGCCGCAGCTCGCGCTCATCCAGTTGCGCCTCGCCAAGCCCGAAGAGATCGACCTCGCCGACTACCTGCCGCACACCACCGCCGACGTCGAAAAAATGTTTGCCGAGCTGCGCGGCTACGCCGAATCCATCTCCAATTCCTGGCTCAAACAATTAGTCCTCGGCATCATAGCCGATCCCGAAACCGCCCGCTGCTACAAGCGCGCTCCCGCCGCCAAAGTCATGCACCATGCCTATCTCGGCGGCTTGCTCGAACACGTCATCTCTCTTTGCGGCATGGCCCGCCGCGTGGCCACCCATTATCCGGAGTTGGACGTCGACCTATTGCTCACGGCCGCGATCCTCCACGATGTAGGTAAGCTCGAAGAGCTCTGCTATGAGCGCGCCATCGGCTACACCACGCCAGGCCAGCTCCTCGGCCACATCGTGATGGAACTCGAAACCGTGACCCGCGCGATCGATAAAATCGACGGCTTCCCCGCGCCGCTAAAAACCGTCGTGCAGCATCTGCTCATCAGCCATCACGGCCAGTACGAATTCGGCTCCCCCAAGCTGCCCATGATTCGTGAAGCCATGGTCTTCCACTACCTCGACGACCTCGACTCCAAGCTGGCCGCCGTCCGCGTCGCCCTAGCTACCCCCTCCGGCGACGAAGAATGGTCCGCCTACAGCAGTGCCCTCGGCCGCAAATTCCTCAAGCTCGACGAATTCCTCAAGAGCGGCGCAGCGAAATCCCAGAGCGCCAGTGCGTCTGCGTCCGCAGCAAGTGAAACGCTCAAAGCTGAGCCGAAGAGCGAAACTCCCAAACCAGAACCCAAGCTCGAAGCCCCCAGTCTGCTTCGCAAGCTCTTTTCGTAGCTAGTACTGCAAATCGATTGGTCCTCGGCGGTTGGTTAGGCACAGGACAAAGACCGCACCCCTGCAAAACCGTAGCGTGCGGCACGCAAAGGCGTTTTTCGGAATTAAGGCGTGGCCACTCGCCACTCAGTCTGACTTTCCCCGGCTGGCGGGCGGCACAATGCCGTTCATGCGCAGGTACTCGACCATCTGCCCGTAGTGATCATAGGCGTGGGCGACGCCGAAATTAGCCAGGTGCAGCCGGGTCGACTTGCTGTTCCCCGGGGTCTGCAACATGTTCTCCGCCGTCAACGTAGCCGCGGCTTTGTGACCCAGGGCAAAAGAATCCTTCAGGAACTTGATGATGTCCGCTTTGCTCTTCAAGTCCGCAGGACCATTCCCGTCCTTTATGTTTTCGGGCACCTTATCTCCGGTAAGCGGCGACCAGATGAAATAATTGGAAGCGGCGATATGCTTGACCTGCACGGCGAACGTGCGCACACCCTTGTAGTCGTCGCCTGGAATGTTCAAGCTCTCAGGAGTGAAGTTGAACTTATCTTCCGGCATGGCTTCCGCAACTTCCAGCACTTGCTTTTCGATGCTGCTGATCTCCCGGTCCACGACGGAAGCTACGGTTGGCGAAGGCTGCTGCGATGGTTGCGCCTGAGGCGTATTCTCGGCTGTGGCGCCCTGTAGGCGTTGTCCCAAGGCAGCCACGGCGAAAATGAGCGCTGCCCGTAGCAAGAAGTTTCGCATTCGTTTCATTCGAGTCTCCCCTCCTCAATTTGTTTCCCGCCCCCGCTTAGACGAAGCAAACGCTAGCTCGTTTTATCGAAGGATTGATTGGATAAGAGCGAAGGCTCCGTTCGTAGCCGAGTATGCTTCTGTTTGGAGAACCGAAGCTATCGGTAGGAAGGAGCCTTCGATGATGAT
>Ga0209011_1000105_pt1 | contig 46655 bp, 32 predicted proteins | sample BlaSpr_A8_OM1_M3_FD_187986 | JGI IMG/M metagenome (GOLD analysis project Ga0209011, IMG submission 187986) | Forest soil microbial communities from Thunder Bay, Ontario, Canada - Black Spruce, Ontario site 2_A8_OM1_M3 (SPAdes) (version 2) | ecosystem: Environmental > Terrestrial > Soil > Boreal...
ATTTGACAACAATTGAAAGTGGGCGGTGGCGCTAAGTCATTCCCGTGCAGGTCTTTGTGGTGTAGGGATGCAATTTCGATCCCCACCGCCCCTACCAACCATCCTTTTTCCCAACAACAACTTAGCGATTTGTCGAGGCGGCATAAGGCGGCAATAAGAAAAGAGCCTTCAGGGTGGCACCAATGGCTCGCGCATATGGGGAATCTACGACTGAATAAGGACGGCATGATCTTCGTGCATAAACGCGGGAAGCTTGGCGGATGGGCCGTTAGCTATTTACCCCGCGATGGTGACGGATGGGTTCAGATTCCAGGATGGCACAACAATTCTGTCGAAGCCAAACTTGCGGCCTTCGATGCTGTTTATTCGAAGGGATAATCACAATTTTGACGAATGGAGTACGACTGTCGATGCGAATCATTATTCTCGGCACGGACCATGAACTTCAGCGCAACGACCAAGACCTCAAGGTTCTCATCACAGAAATCCTGGTGCGGGAACAAATCACATTCGTCGCTGAGGAAAATCGCCCCATGGTGAACACGATTGCTCGCGACGTATCAAAGTCAATGGGTCTCAGGTGGATTCAAATCGATATGTCTATCGGGGATCAGATCACGGCACACATTGACGGAAAACTTCTAAATCGAATGCAGCTTCGTTATGACGCCAGTGGTAATCCAACTTCAGCCATTCGGTACGCTCCGGTGGAGGACGGAATCAGAGAGGAATTCTGGCTGGATAGAATTCAGGAGGCCGCCGGTGACGGAACAGGCCTTGTGGTCTGCGGAAGTTTGCATTGCTTGCCCCTCGCAGAGAAGACCGAAAAGAGAGGATACAAGGTTCTGTCCAAGATATTTCACCCCGAGAGCCTGGCGGAGCTGAAGCCAGAGCTCTACTGACTGGTTCGCAACTCTTCGCGCATGGACAATCAATAATGTCCCGGTCCAAATGTGCCCGGCGTCACGTCGAATTGCCTCCGCGAAGCAATGCACAACGAGAGGGGGTGGAAACTGCCGAGGCGAACATAAGGCGAATATGCTACGATAGGCTGACGTGTGGGCGCAGGAGGTAGCCTGAAATCCGCGGGCAGACCGCGCCTTTTTTGCGCTCACTTGCGGTGTTTTCCACAGGCCTCACCACTATGGTGAATTGTGGTGATATACTCCGGGCAAGGTGAGCCTGTTAAGTGACCAGAGGGGCAAAACGAAAACAAAAGCCTGTGTCGACCGAGGGCGCTTCCGTGCGGGCGACTATCAGTTTTCCGTCTGAACTCTATAAGACTCTCGAAGGGATCGCACGCGAGAAAAAAGTCTCGCTGGCCTGGGTGGTCCGCGAAGCGGCGGAACAGTATGTAGCGGACAAATGGCCGCTGTTTGGAAAAAGCCTGATAGGCGGAGAGAAATAATGGGCGCAGCGACAAAGATGAAGAAGGTTAGGCTTGAACTTGTGAAGCCGGAGAAGCAAGTCAAACGCCCGCCCGTACTGCGCACTATGGATCTGTTTTCCGGGGCAGGGGGCATCACCGAAGGATTCCGGCAAGCGGGATACGAATGCCTGTATGCAAACGACTGCATGCCCGAGGCGATTGAGACCTTCAAACAGAACCATCCGGGAGCCTGGGCTGACTGCCGCAACATTGAGAATATAAAACCCTCAGAGATCCGGGCGAAGCTCGGCATCAGAAAAGGGGAACTCGATGTTCTTGCCGGCGGACCTCCGTGCCAGGGTTTCTCCATCAATGCACCGGAGCGTTTCCTCACCGACCCGCGCAACAAGCTTTTCAAGGATTATGTACGGTTCCTCGAAGAATTCGAGCCCAAGACGTTCCTTTTTGAAAATGTCCCAGGTCTGCTGTCCCTGGGCGACGGCAAGGTGCTTGACCGTGTCCTCGCTGAATTTGCCCGGCTCGACTATCACGTAACCGTGAAAATTCTGTTTGCCGCGCATTATGGCGTTCCGCAGGAGCGCTGGCGGCTGATTCTGCTCGGTTCCAAATTCAGCGAGATTGTGCCGCCGGAGCCCACGCATTACGCGGCCGGGCGCGCGAATTTCCGGGGCGGAGGCGGCGTGCTCACGTTCCGGCTCACCGATTCCGACAAGCATCGCCTGCTGCCCGCCGTGACCGTGCGCGAAGCCATCGGCGATCTGCCGCGCCTCATAATGGGGGAGGGGGCTGAGACCATCGGATATACGGCCGGAAAAATCAGCGGATACGCCCGCGAAATGCGTAACCCCGAAGGCGTGACCTACAATCATTTCGCAGCGAAGCTTTCAAAACAGAATGCCGAGCGCATGAAATTCGTAAAGCCGGGCGGCTCCTGGCGCGACATTCCGCACCACATGCTGCCCAAGGGCATGCAGCGCGCGCGCAAGTCGGATCATACCAAGCGTTACGGCCGGCTGCACAACAATGGCTTGGCCGGCACCGTCATGACGAAATGCGATCCGCACTGGGGCACGGTGTTCCTGCCGGACCAGGACCGCTCGCTCACGGTGCGCGAGGCAGCACGCTTTCAATCCTTTCCCGACACGTATCAATTTCTCGGCCCGCGCGTCTCGCAGTATGAGCAGGTCGGCAATGCGGTTCCCGTTCTGATGGCCAAAGCCATCGCGCTGCAGACACGCGCTCATCTTGAAGCGCCTGGGGCCGTTCGTGCGGCCTTGCAGGAAGCAGAAGCCGCGCATGGCTAGCAACATCACTGAGCTTTTCGGGTACAGCCCAACGGATCAATCGCCCGCTGCGCGGAAGGCCCGGAAATCTCTGGAATGCCCGTTTCTCGTGCAGACCTGCACAAAAACGCTGAGTGACGGCACCATCAGCGGCATGTGCACGCTCAAACCCATGACCAGCGGGCCCGTCATCTGCTGCCCGGTCCGCCTCTATGCAAACGACTATCAGGTTCTAAAAGACGTTGCCCTGCAGGCGTTTGGCAGCGGAATCGATCTGATTGCCGGAAGCGATGTCGCCGGTTACCGCGCCAGGAATCCAGGCAAACCCGGCATAGCCGTATTCGGAAAACGGTGGGGCAAAGAGCTGCGCCTGCCGAGCCGGGCCAAGAAAGCTGGCGGAAAGGTAGGGGCATATTTTGTTGACTGGATTCTGGCGCACACCGATGCCGACGGGAAGCTGCTGGGGTTTGTCGCCATCGAAGTGCAGTCCATCGACACCACGGGGAATTACCGCGCGGAACGTAAGGCTTATTTGGAGGGCAGCTCATTCAAGGGCAACAGCACGGCGGGTCCGAACTGGGAGAACGTCAACAAGCGGATACTTCCGCAGGTCATTTACAAGGGCCATGTGCTGAGGCGCGAGCCCCTGTGCCAGAAGGGGCTTTTCTTCATCTGCCCCACGCCGGTCTACAACAAGATAGCAGAGCGGCTTGGCGGCAAGCTGGAGGAGATACATCAGCAGGCGGGCTCGGTTACATTAATGCGCTACGACGTTGGCCCGGCTGTGCCTGACGGCCAGATCCGCGCACTCGAACTTGGCGGGCAATCGACTACGACCATTGACCAGGTGGCGCTTGCCTTTACCGCTCCCAGCAACCTGCCGCCCGCAAAGGTCTACGAGCAAGCCATCATTGCGGAGCTGTGAGCCGTGGACCGCAGTGAGAACATGCGCCGCATCCGCAGCAAGGGGATGCTTCCCGAGCTGGCGGTGCGCAGCCTCGTGCACAGGATGGGTTTCCGTTTCCGGCTGCACCGGAAGGATCTTCCGGGAAAGCCGGATCTGGTGTTTGTCTCGCGGCGGAAAGTGATATTTGTGCACGGATGTTTCTGGCACGCGCATGACTGCAGCATTGCGCATACGCCAAAATCCAATGCCGCATACTGGGGGCCGAAGCTCCAGCGCAATCAGGCGCGCGATGCCAGGAACATCGAGCTGCTCCGTACGGCGGGATGGAAATCGCTGGTTGTCTGGGAATGTGAGATTCGGAGCGGACGCGCGCTTAAGAAAAAGATAAAGGCATTTCTCAGCCCGAACGCTGCGTCACGGAGAGCAGCATGATGAAAACCCCGCAACGGCCGGCGTATGCCGGCAAGCCGCAATATGGAAAGAGTTCCGCTGCAGGGTTGCTGCTGAATTTCTCTCCGCTTGAATTTGACGATGCCGAAGTCGATGCGGGCGTGTTTTCCTACGGCACCGACGGCGACCATGTGCTGAAAAAACTGCGGCAGGAGCATTGGTCATCAACCTGTCGCTGCATCGCTGTTAGCAGGATGTTCTTACGCTGGACAACATAATCTTCCAACTGCGCAGCGACTTCCGGTGTGACTGTTCCAAGTTCGATGAGGTCCTTCATTTTGAATTTGTGGGAGTTGAATTTTCTGATGGTCAGGGCGACACCGTGAATGCTGCAAGGCGGAATTACAGCGGCCACGCGGCTTCCGTCGGGTAGACGTGAGTTGAGGATTGGCTTTGCCTCTGAAATATCGTCGCCTAACCGTCTGGCAATGTTCTTGACGGCAACCATGAGCGATTCCGAAGTGAGTTTTACTTCGGGGACGCGCTGAAGGTGTCCGGCTTTTTCAATGAAGATTCTCTCCGGCCCGCTGACCATGATTTCGCTAATGTCCGGGTCCAGACCGAGAGATGACGGACCGTACTTATTTTGATCTTTTGGAAACTAAGCAAGATTGAAGATCGATTAAAGGAAAGGGTTCCGACTGCGAAGGAGGAAGATCGTAAATGGCCGCGAGACGATCCAATGGGGCATTCGGAAGCGCATAAAAACGATAAGCAGAAATGAACCGCAACCCTATGCGAAGTCCTTCGTTTTCATCAGTACAGGCCTACTAAAAACAGGGTAGATTGAACGGCTGTAAATCCTTCCGAAACAATCACTCCCAACAATCAATTTCGAAGTCTAATGCTGTCAGTAGATTACAGGCACTTATCCGGCTACCTCAGGCGGTCTCGGCCGCTTATCGCCGTTGTGTTGAGTCCCACCCTCTCCACCATCTGGGACACTTAACTAGCTATTGAAATGGGTTAGCCGCAGACGCACGCACGCCAGCCGTCTGCTAGACACCATTTGACACCAATTGGAAGAAGGGCAGTGATGCTACGCCGTTGACAACTCAGGGCTTGTTTTGAAGAGTTGCAATTTTGATCCCCAGCGCCCTAGATCGGAAGGACCATGAAGGAGCTTCGAAATTCACTTATTGTGTAGTCGAAGTGACTCTCGGGTTACCCTGGAGCACGGTCTTCTGAGCTTCATGCAGCTCCTGAAGGCGGAGTTCCAACTCAGATGCGTAGATCTCGGCGCGTTCGTGCGTCCTGGCGTTCTGAATGGCAACAGCGGCGGGGATGGCAAGTGATTTGGCGAGGCGGAGATGCTCCGTTGTGAAGGCACGACATGTATTCGTTCCAAGGGAAAGAACACCAAGAATGCGACCCGCAGAGACCAGAGGGATGCCGAGCCACGATTGCACATCTTTGAACGGAGTCGTATTTCTCCATTCGGCCTCGCTACCGGTGTCTGGCAAGAGTAATGCCTTGTGTTCAAAGAGGATTTTTTGTAGGAACGGATTCTCGGCAGCGTTCACGGTTACGCCTAGCATCTTCCTTGTTGACGAAGGGGCCTCGCGCGCAACCATGAGGTCTGAGCCGCCCTCTGCGAACAAGACGGTCGCTGTGTCAAAAGGAACAAGTTCCGAAATGCATTGCAGGAGAGTATCGAGCACAAAATCCATTGCGAGGTTTTGACTAAGAGCCAAGGTCGATTTCCTCAACGCTTCTGCCTCGGCCCGAGCTGCCTCCGCTGCGTCCAGGTGCTCGCTGATTTGCATTTCAGCATCCTTGCGAGAAGTTATGTCCTGAGCGGTACCGACGAGCCAACGTGTTGCTCCTTCGGCTCGTACTGGGAAGCCTTTGGCCCAGATCCAACGAATCGCACCGTCAGCGCGTATGAACCGAAACTCTTCGTCGAAAGACCCTGAACTGACAATTTCCTGCAATTTAGATAGAACACGAATTCGGTCTTGCGGGTGGATGAGTTCGCGGTATGAGGAAGGATTGTCGTACAGGGACTCAATGCTGTGGCCCGTAAGGTTGACGTATGCTTGGTTTACGTAAGTCACTTCTTTGGTGTCTGCGTCCATCATCCAAAAAAGTTCTTGGATATGGCTGGCCATTTGTTGGAAGCGTTCTTCACTTTGCCGCAAGGACATCTCTGCCCGTCTACGCTCGGTCGCGTCACAGAGGATGAAGATATGCCGGCCCGGCAGGTAATTTGCTGCTGCGGTGAAATCTACAAACAGGGTTGTACCGTTCTCGGCCGTCAACTCGAGTAGTCCTCGTTTGTAGTGGCTATGCAAGAACGATTCCCAGATGCGAGCAAAAGACTGAAAGTCTGGGAAGAAATGGTCAAGATTCTGGCCTATGAGTGTTGCTCTGGAAACATGGAGGATTGTGGCGGCTGACGGATTTGCGTCCAGACAACGACCTTCGTTGTCGAGAATCAGAATGCCGTCGATCACATGCCGAAAGATGGACGAGAATTCACAGTCTGTGTCACGGAACGCACTATCACTCTGATGTTCTTCGTTCCGCGCCCGCCACAGAGTATAGATGTTCAAGAACACGGCGGCAGCTAAGGCAATCAGCAGAGCGGGCAAGAGAATTGTCGAGAGACCGGAACGGTAAATGTCGGAACGTAATGAAAGCAGGAACAGACTGACTGCAAGGGCGAGCACAAGCAAAGAACTGAACCGCAGCCAGAAGGGGGGGCGGCTGACAGACACGATGGAGGCGGGAGATTGTTCGATGAATCTCATTGACCAATTGCCTGAAAATCCTCATTCCCTAGATTCAGGCAAAGTATCATTCGACAGCGACACTAATCGCGTGAGTTATATCATGTCAGGAATGCCGGACAGAGTTTCTACGAGACACGGAGAGGTATCAAACGACTTAAAGACAGAGGCTGTTGCTCAGCACACACTTGATGCAAGAATGCGCCATGATTATTGGTGACCGCCTCCGTGCGATGCGTGATTGTCTACGGAGGAAGAATGGGCCACCGATTAAACGCCGGTGGCGATCATTAGAATGTACGCAGTATTCTGGGGAAAGAGAGTCGACTAATTCTTGTAGATTCCACGATCCAAGTCTCTAATCAATTGAGCAGCGCGAATGCTGAATGTGTCGCAGATGCGGAGCAGCGTCTTTATGGTGATCGGCCTTCCGGCCTCGATCTGCTGCCAGTGACGCGCAGAAAAACCAAAGCTGATCATGTCTTCCTGCGTGTATCTCCGGGCCTTACGCAATTGCTTAATTCTCAAACCCAAGGCGCGGAAAAATTGTCTTTCATTTATCACATACAAGCATGTATTCGACTACTAGCAAGAACACCACGAGCGGATTAGCTTGAAACACTCACGCGGGGTTGAAATGATGCTCCGGAAAATAGGACTTTACTTGGAACACGGAAGGGCACAGTTGTCGAGTACTTCGACTCATCTATTTAGGGTCCCGCGGATCAAGGAGAACGGGTTTCGGTAGTCCCCGGACGAGCCTATAAAGAGGGTGGTTGAGTGCAAGCGTGATTCGCAGAAGGGTCGTCGCAGTAATTGGACGACCTTTTTCAATTTGCTGCCAATGACGCGCTGAAAAACCAAACGAGATCATATCCTCCTGGATAAACCCCTTTGTCTCCCGCAAAGAGCGAACTCGCTTGCCAAGCGCTCGGAAGAATGCGGTCGCGTCGATCACACCCAATAGATAGGCGGATACGAGCAAAAACACCACGAGCAGAATAGCTGGACACGAAAAACTTAGAATGGTAACCTCCAACCAACGGTGAAGTATGAACACTTCGAAACGCCAATCAGTTGTGATGAGTCACGCGACGGGTGTTACTCCTACACACGGGGCGCAGCGGGATAGGCAGTTTGACGAGGTAAGGTTGGGGTGAGCTCCTCCGTCACAGCGCGTTTTCCCTCGCTGCAGGCATCGCCTGAAAGAGGTGCCAGTTCCTTAGTAGAGAATGGAGTTCCTGCACCTCCAGCGGAATTCTCCGATGAAACGCTCCTCACCAAGATTCGCGGAGGTGACCGAGATGCTCTTGGTCTCGTTTTCCGGCGCTATGCTCGACTAGTTCGATGCGTAGGACGGAAAATCCTGCGTGATGATGGTGAGGCAGATGACCTAGTTCAAGAGGTCTTTCTTTACATCCATCGGAAAAGCATGCTATTCGACAAGTCAAAAGGCTCAGGGCGTTCGTGGATCGTCCAAGTTGCGTATACCCAAGCCTTCCTGCGCAGGCGTCATCTCAACTCAAGATGCTTCTATTCGTCCGTAAATATGGACAAAACGAATGGGGAGGGATGCCTTGTGAATGCAGTGGCAGACTACGATCATTCCGTGGAGGGTCTGTTCGGGAGGAACCGTTGGAGGGAGATTCTGAACCAGCTGACCGCGGACCAACGGGAAACGCTACGACTCCATTTCTTTGAAGGGTACACGTTAGGAGAGATCGGCGAGAAATTGGGCCAATCGCGCGTGAACGTGCGACACCACTATTACAGAGGCTTGGATAAGATCCGCAGACATATCTCCGGAAGAAATCGTGCATGAGATAGCGGTATGGGAGAAAGTAGAATTTAGCCGAGAAGTCGAGGCGTTGTAGCAAATGGCTACGCATGATGAATTCCTTCAACTTAGCGCGCTAGCTACCTCGGGCGAACTGACCGAGGAAGAGCGTAAAAAGCTTGAGACGCACCTCCTGAGTTGTGCTTCGTGCCGTCAAGCGATAAAGGACTACGAGACTGCGGCCGGCGGAGCGGTGCGAGCTCTCGCATGTGATTTTCCTGCCGAAAGGATGGGTGCCGATCCTTCGTGGTCGGTTGAAAAGGCAGAGACGGCTTTCTTCGAGCGACTGAAAAAAGAAAGTCCGCAACCCGAGGAATCAAGTGCACGCGAGAACTCGGAGTTACCTGCCGGCCGACGCCTTACTTACCGACCCTCCAGGATTCGCTGGCGGGAAATCTGGATGCCTTTTGCGGCATGCGTGCTCCTCGCGCTGGCATTGGGAATTGCTGGTTACCGGATGGGGGTTCGGCGAGGCACGGAAGTTACACAGGCGATTCCTTCAGTTCCTACTAACTCGACTGTGTCTTTGCAAGAACAAATGAGCGATGCGGGCCACGAGCACGCCGCACTCGTGGCGAGGCTGACGGAAGAGAGCACAATCATCGGTGAATTGCAACGGGAACTTGGAGAACAGAAGGCGTTACTAAACAAACTCAAAACTGCAGGCGGTGAGGTCAAAGCGAATACGCAACCTACCCAGGCCGTACAGTCCGAAAAGGAGCCTCGAAGCAAAAGCACGGAAGAATACGAAGCTGCACAGCTCCGTCTCGACATCCAGTTTCTGTTGAAGCTCCTGCAACCTTGCTTGCAGAGGCAACAAGCCGGAACTCGAGCCGCCGCATTAGAAGGGAAGGTAGAGGAGCTTTCGCAAGGGCTCCGCGACCGCGAGCATACCGTAGACCAGCAACAAGCGGAGATCTCCAAGCAGCAGGAGCTTTTGGACCATGACCGGGACATTCGGGAATTGATGGGCGCGCGCGATCTTTACATCGCAGAAGTTTACGATGTGGCGAAAACAGGTCAAACTAACAAGACCTACGGGCGTGTCTTCTACACGAAAGGGAAGTCGCTGATCTTCTACGCCTACGATCTGGACGAGCAACCGGGAATCAAGAACGCGAGTTCATTTCAGGCCTGGGGCCGGACAGGGCCTGATAAGAAGCAAGCCCGGAATCTTGGGGTTTTCTACGAAGACAACGTGGGCAAGAAACGCTGGATATTGAAGTTCGACGATCCAAAAACTCTGGATCAAATCGATGCCGTGTTCGTTACGGTTGAGCCGATTGGCGGCAGTCATCGGCCGAGTGGAAAGCCACTTCTTTTCGCCTACCTTCGCGTGAATCCCAATCATCCCTGACAAAGAGTAAACGGATCGGGAGCTGTCTCGATTTCAGGACAATCTCTAAGCATTGGCACAAACCATGCGCCGCCCGCATAGACCTTACGAGTGAAGCCGTCTTTCACTCGAAGGAGGTTGTTTGCGAGTGCGTGCATGGGTTGCGATCGGATTGTTGAACTTATTCTCCGTAGGTATGTGCTTAGGGCAGTCTCCCAACGGAACCGTCAGCGGTATCGTGCTCGATCCAGCGGGAAGAGCGATAGTGGGCGCCGATGTTTTGATCGTGAGCGATACCACCAGCGTTCAATATCCTGGGAGAACGAACGGTGAGGGAATCTACGTTGTCCCGAACGTTCCGCCAGGGCCGTACCGCCTTCAGGTATCTAAGCCCGGATTCAAGACTCTGATCAAACCAGATGTGATCTTGAACGTTCAAGATGCCCTGGCCATCAATTTCACGCTCCCGATCGGAGCCCTCTCGGAAGTGGTAACCGTACAAGGAGGCTCCCCTCTCGTAAACACGGAATCGGGCTCCGTAGGGACCGTGATCGACAAGCAATTCGTCCAGAACCTTCCGTTGAACGGCCGCAGCTTCAACACGCTCCTACAATTGACGCCGGGAGTGGTTATCGCTCCCGTTGCGAACGGCGACGCAGCCGGACAATTCAGCGTGGCCGGACAACGAACCGATGCGAACTATTTCACCATCGATGGAGTGTCTGCAAATTTTGGAACTCTCTCCGGATTTCCGCCCGGCGCTACTGGTCTCGGGCAAACTCCGGCTTTCAGCGCGATCGGAGGCACCAGCAGCTTGGTGTCCGTAGAGGCCTTACAAGAATTCCGCGTCGAAACATCCTCAGCATCACCCGAGTTCGGACGAATGCCCGGAGGTCAGGTTGTCTTGACGACACGTTCCGGCACGAACGAAATTCACGGAGGATTGTACGAATACTTTCGCAACGACGCTCTCGACGCCAACGATTGGTTTGCGAACGCCGCAAGTAACGCTCGTGCACCGGAAAGGCACAATGATTTCGGCGGGTTCCTAGGCGGGGCCATCGTCAAAGGGAAGACGTTCTACTTCTTGTCTTACGAAGGAGCGCGGCTCAGGCTGCCGCAGACGACCGTTATCCAAGTCCCGTCGACCGCCGCGCGTCAAGCCGCGTCGGCGGCCGCGGCACCGTACCTGAGGAGCTATCCCTTACCCGATCCCAACGGTCCGATTTCGCCCGATGGTGCGACCGCTCAATTCACCGGAACGTATTCGGACAGCGCGAAGTTGAACGCCGGAAGCGTGCGCATCGACCATACGTTCAACAGCAAGCTATCGATTTTCGGCCGCTATAACGAAGGGCCGTCGCAGACGGTAAATCGCGTGGGCAGCCTGAATAACGTCAGCTTCACGAATGTAAATACGAGAACCGTAACGGTGGGACTAAACGAAGTATTCGGCGATGATCTGTTCAACGCGCTTCGGGCAAACTATTCAAGTCAGAACTCGGGCAAGTCGTTCACGACTGATTCTTTCGGTCGCGCGACGCCGATCGACATTCCCTTGCTTCTCGGAAGTCTTTCTCCTGCACAGAATTACGGAGTCTTTCTTACGTTCGACACACAGAGTTACAGCGCCGGCCCGTTTTCGAACAATCGGGCTAAACAAATGAACATCGTTGATGATTTTGCCGTCATGCGAGGCACCCACCAATGGAAAGTCGGAGGAGATTATCGGGCCATCTTTCTTGATACGAGGGCTTACCGGAACTTCTCGGAGATCTTGGCGCCATCTGTGGGAGATTTCGTCAAGACGAACCAGGCAATCCTCGTAACCGGATCGGTGTCACCTTCGGAGCTGCTCGCGCAATCGTTGTCCATCTACGGTCAGGATACCTGGAGGCTCAACAGCCGTCTGACCTTAATATACGGGCTTCGTTGGGAATTGAGTCCGGCGCCTTCGGGCCGCAGCGGCACGACCGTTGCCGCCTGGAGGGGTGTGGACACCCCTGCGAATATCGTTTTGGCACCGATAGGAGCTTCGCTGTGGAATACGAGATACTCCAATTTTGGGCCAAGGATTGGAGCTGCGTACCGCCTGAATGAAGCCGGAGATCTTCTCTTGCGTGCCGGCGCCGGGATTTTTTACGACCTAGGTTTCGGGAACGTGACGCGACTTGCAAAGTCGTTTCCGAATTTCCTGACCCGCGTCGTACCTACCGTGACCGTGCCGATAGGCGATCCCGCTATGTCTCTGCCGCCTCCCGCATCGTACGGGCCTCCCTTTTCAGGTACGGTCTACGCATTCGATCCGGCATTGTCGCTCCCGAAGTCGTATCAATGGAACCTGAGTCTCGAAAAGTCTTTCGGTGCGACGCAGGCCGTCTCCGTAACCTACGTTGGCCAAGCTGGACGCGATCTCCTTCGCCAGGAGGCACTGTTCAAGCCAAATCCCAACTTCCGAAGTGAATTCGTGCTTACTCGAAATTCCGCTCGTTCCAATTACGGCGCCATGCAAGTGCAGTATCGACGGCCACTAAAGCAGGGCGTGCAAGCGTTGCTGAATTACACTTTCTCTCATTCGCTCGATAACGCATCGAACGACACGGTCGCTGGCTTCTCCGGGACGGTAATCAGCGCTAATAACGACTACGCCTCGTCGGACTTCGACGTCCGGCACAGTTTTTCAGGCGCAATCACTTGGGAACTACCGTCACCTAAAGGACGAAACGGCCTTAGCGCTGTAGTAAGGAATTGGTCGATTGCGACGGTGGTTGTGGCCCGTACGGGTTTCCCTTTCAACGGCATCGTATTCGGGACCTCGCCGGACCCTCTGGGATTCGTGCTCACTCGTCCCGATGCTGTAGCCGGACAGCCGCATTGGATTTCTGCTTCGAGCGCTGCCGGTGGAAAGCGGGTGAATCCAGCCGCATTCACCGTCCCGACCGTAATTCGGCAAGGCACGGAGGGGCGAAATGACATCGCAGGTTTTGGACTCACCCAGGTCGATCTGTCGCTGATGAGAAGTTTTTCCATCACGGAGCGGATCAGCCTTCAGTTTCGGACGGATGCATTCAACGTTCTAAACCATCCCAATTTCACGAATCCATCGGGAGCTATTCAGTTTGCTCCGTCAGCGCTCGAATCACACCAAATGCTGAACCAGAGCCTGGGCGGCTTGAACCCGCTGTTCCAAGAAGGTGGCCCGCGCTCGCTTCAGATTTCGATCAAGCTCATTTTCTAAAAGCATTGTGGATGGCGATACGACAGGCTTGAGCTCTGTCTCCGCGAGGGGTGTGCTCGACGCCGATGGGCGAAACGATGTTTTCCATCAATTTTCGGACCGGACTGCACGGGGGAAGAGAGAAGTCGGGAACGAACGAGATGCAAAGCGCCGGCCGGAAATCGTCGTTGTGGAAATACTGGATTCTGGGCTTGCTCGTAACCGGCGTTTCTTGTTGGGGTATGTGCGCCCAAGAAGCACCGCGTTTCGTAACGGTATCGGACATCATTCAAATGAGAAGTTTGGGTGATCCCGTCTACCTTCAAGGAGGTCCATCGAAAGGGCGCGTGGCTTTGTTTTCACCGGATGGCAGGCAGTTCATCGTTCCCGTGGTTAGAGGAAATTTAGACAACAACACGAACGAATATTCTCTGCTTCTCTTTGAGACCGCTGGCATCTTCGAGCACCGGAAAGCGGTTACGCTACTCACGTTGGCATCATCGTCGAATCGGCCTGCCATCGGTAACGTGAAGTGGTTGACTGACCGGTCGATCGCCTTCCTTGGGGAAAACCCTGGAGAGCTCCCGCAGGTTTACGTCTTAGATTTGCAAACCAAAACTCTCGAACGATTAACGGATCATCCTACGCCGGTAGTCGCGTTTGATATCACCTCCGACGGGAAAACCCTCCTCTATGCAGCCGATCGGCAACCACGTCGGCTGGTTAACGCCGCAGTGAGGAGAAACGGCATGCTCGTAGATAGTGCAACGATGCTCGATCTATTGGGACGTGAGTGCTCGGGTTACGATCCGACGGCAACGGAGGGGGAAGAACTGTACTTGAGAATCGGGAACGAGCCACCGGTCCGGGTTTCGATGGGCGACCGTTTCTTCCCGCGAAGCGAGTTATCACTCTCTCCAAGCGGTCGCTACGCGGCGATCGAAACTTTTGCGAGCGACGTACCGAAATCCTGGTCTCTTTACACCGACCGGCGGTTGAGCGAAATGGTCTCTGCGGAGCAGAGCGGGGAGGCAAGCAATACACTGCGAAGCTATTCTCTATTAGACGTGGACGCACGCACCATCGCACCTCTTTTCGACGCGCCTGCGGATGAACGCAAGAGTGCGTTCCGCTGGACAACCGATGGGCAATCCATCGTGGTATCCGGCACCTACCTGCCGCTCGATGCGGCCGAGGAGGCGGAGAACAAGCGTCGCGAAAGGAATTCTTACATCGTAGAGGTGAAACTACCGAGCAAGCGTTACGCAATTATTAGTGAAAAGGATTTGAAACTTACGGGCTGGGATCCGGCCTTGCAGCGAATCATGCTGGAGAATCCATACCCTTGGAAATCACAGGTTCCGGCAGCCTACGAAAGGAATCCACAAGGCTGGCGGGAGACGAACGTGCAAGTTAAAAACGGGGGGAACCCAGCTCCCCTCGAGGTCGCGCTGGAAGAGGGGTTGAATCAACCTCCGAAGATTTACGCGCGTGACCCTCATAGCAAACGCAAGATCATGCTATTGGACCTCAATCCCCAGTTCGCCGGATTGCAGTTCGGGCGCGAAGAAATCATGCAATGGACTTCATCGGACGGACACTCGATGAAGGGCGGCTTGTATTTCCCCATCGGGTACATGCCGGGGAGCCGATATCCGCTGGTGATTCAGACGCACGGCTTTCTTCCGGAGCGCTTCTGGCCGGACGGTCCTTGGAGCAGCGCTTTCGCCGCGCAAGCTCTCGCGGCCAAGGGAATCTTCGTGTTGCAAATCGGGACGGCCGGCGACACCGAACGAGAGCGAGCGGCGATCAATACCCCGGGTGAGGCACCGCGGGAAATGGCCGCTTATGAGGGAGCGATCAACGATCTGGACCGTCGAGGATGGGTCGACCCGAACCGGGTGGGCATCATCGGATTCAGCCGGACCGTGTACCACGTGGGCTACACACTCACACATTCGAGATACCATTTTCGGGCGGCAACACTCGCCGATGGAATGGACGGCGGATATTTCCAATACATCTTGGCCACGTACATCTCGCCAGATGGTTACCTCATCAACGGTGGTAGACCCTTTAGAAAAAACTTGCCTGCCTGGTTCGCCAACGTACCTGGATTCAACACGGAAAGTGTCGAGACGCCAGTTCGTATCGAGGGGTACGGAGGCTTTTCCTACCTGTCTGGCTGGGAATGGTACAGGCGGCTAGCGGAACAGAAGAAGCCAGTCGAGCTGATCTTTTTACCGGACGCAACTCACTTGCTTGTAAAGCCTTGGGAACGATTGACATCGCAGGAGGGGAACGTGGATTGGTACGTATTCTGGCTAAAAGGCGAAGAGAACGGTGACGCAGGAAAGCAGGTGCAATTCGAGCGATGGCGGAGATTGCGGCGGCTCATGCGAAAGAAAGGCGAACGTAACGGAGAGCGTCCATTCGAAAAGATGGCTCCTACGGCATTGAAAGCCCACCCACCTATATATAGAGGATAGGCGGATATATATATATAGGATAAGCGAATCGCCTGCATATCACGCAGTTCGCAACAAGTTGCCGGGGCGCTCGAGGTCGTGAACGCCCCAGCGGTTTAACTTACTCGTCGGCCTCGTAAGCAGGAATCGTCGGTTTGTTTGCGGCGGGCGGCTGAACTCCGTCGGTGAGGGTGTGGTTCTTCAACCCATCGCTCTGAATTAGATCCAAAGCTTCGGAGATCATGCCGATTCGCGGTTTCTTATATTCCATGGTGTTCACCTCCTTTCTCTATGGATTTTCCTCAGCTGAGAAAATCGGGTAGCTCCCGGGAGGAACCACGGAGGTTCGTCCCCGCCTGCGCACGTCTCTTTCTTCTGGGACGGCGTTGCCAGGGTTTCGTATTCCGGATGGGGCGCTCATCGGTAAAGTTACAGAGACCGGCTGCCAGTCGTCAGTAAGGCCGCGAAGCCACGATTCCAAGGCCAGCGTGCGAGAGAGCTGGAACAAAGGAAGGTTTTCGCCCGACTGAGCCCGTTGCACCGCGGTGACGATAGCCTTCTGGTCGACGACTCCGATGTCCGCGGACGCCCAACGGCCGTTCCTAGCCATGAGCGACTCGCATTGACTGACGATTAGGGCGAGCGGATTGCGAGATGCGTAAGCTTTCCGTCTTCGATTCAGGACAACGTTCGGAACGGTACCGGCCAAAGCACGACGCATGAGGGAACGGCGCTGGTGTGGGCGAACCAGCTGTTCGCGCGGAATCGCAAACAGAAATTGGAGAAGTTCGCGATCGAGGTAAGGGTAACGGGTTTCTAGAAGCAGTTCACCGTAGATGGGAGTACATGCGATCTGTCTCCGCAAGGCTTCGAGAGTGAGCATGTTGATTTGGAAGCTCGGGCGAGTCCCGTCGAATGCAAGCCGTCGCTCGTATCCTTGCAGGGCGTTGTGATACCGCTCCACAAACTCCTTCGTGAGCCACGATGGTGGGGTTTGACTCAAGGGGAGCTTGCGGATCGCCGGAGACAAAAACCTTTGGGCCGTTTCCCGCACCAGGTGAATCCAGGGCTTTCGGACCGCGAGGGCCCATCGGGTCGTCTGCCGGTGGAATAGCTTCCACTGTCGGCTTACCAGTAGGTCGGCAAGTTCAGGTATAGGCGTAGGAACGCCGCCCAGAACTTCATCGCCTCCGATTCCGGATAGAAGAACGCGACTCTTTCGTTGGATGAAATAATCTGCGAGCTGGACGACTGGAGAAGGTGAATAGCCAGCGGAGGCGGGCGTTGCGCGAAACGTAGCAGGCTCGGGAGAAATAGCGATCGCGGAAGGTATCTCTACGGCGAGATGACGCCTCGTTCGAATGCGGCGCTCTTCGACTGCAGCGAAATAAGGACGCTCGTCCCAGTTTGGTTCTGCATCGTCGAAATAGGAAATGGTGTCGAGTTGCGGAACCTGCTCGCCGGCGTGAGAGGTCAACTCGTCTGCCATGCAAACGATGGATGACGAATCCATGCCGCCGCTGAGTTCCGCGGTGATCGCAGCATCGGCTCGCAGCCGTCTTCGAATAGACTCGGCGAAAAGAGTTCGGAAGTGTTCTTCGTAATCTTCGTCGGTAGCGTAGCGGATGGAATGTGCCGGATCGAACTTCCAATATTCTCGACAGGTTACTTTTTCGTTCGTCACCTGGACGTACGACGCCGGAGGAACAGACTCAATTCCGGCATATGGTGTCAACTGCGTCGCCGGAAAGAAGGAAAGCCAGCCTGCGATGTATTCTTCATTCACTCGAAACGAGCGACCGGCGAGAAGAACCAGGGGCTCTAGTAGCGAGCTCCAAGAGACTCCGCGCTCGTTACGGACGTAGAAGCAGGGTCGGACACCCAAGACATCCTTCGCGAGGATGAGTGAGGATTGAAGGGGATTCCAGATGGAGAGTGCCCAGTCCCCCACGATTCGCCCGAAGCATCCGAGAGCCCACCTGTGGTAAGCCGCGGCAACGATCGCAACATCGGTTGAACCGGAATCGACCTGATTCCGCAGGCAACGAATCAGTTCTCCGCGATTGTCGAGCCGTCCATCCCACGTAAAAACGGTCCCTTCGGGGTCGATGTGAGGCTGCTTCTCAAGACGCGATTCTTTGGTCGTGTGGAATGCTGCGTAGGTTATCGCGCCACCACACCCCCTGTGAGATGCGATTCCATCCGGTGCGTGCGCAGCGATCAAATTCTGGGCCTTCGCGAAATCGGAAGGTTCAACGGGACGGCCATCGAAGTTCCATCTGCCGTACTGAACGCTCACAATTGCACTCCTTGTTTTCGAACTCCGCCCTTAACAACGGTCGACGACGGCGTAAGTTTCGGAAACGTAAGGTTTGTCGTTTATCACGCGGCCATCCACTTCAACCCATGCGTGAGCGCGAAAGGGTGTGTGTTGCGCACCGATCGCGAGTTCTGCGGAAACTCCGTGTCTCCTCAGCAAACAGGTGGTTGCCGCGGATCGCTGCAAACATAGAACTTCTTTCACGTAAAAGACGCACGCTCGATCGACAGCGGAGCAGACTGCGTCCAGAGTCGAACCCGCCGGTGGTGGTTGGGCTACGCGGCAAGCGCGGACTCGTTGGTAGAGAGCTGCGAAATCGCCGCGAATGAGATAGGCATCGAATCGGACGAGTTCGACGTATGCCTGTAAGACCATGAATCGCACGGCGGTACCTCCAACTTCAAACTGCGAGCTGAAGCTGATCGCAAAGGAAGGCGAGACGATCAGTTAAGCTCGAGATGCGTTTGCTCAAAGGAAGCACCGGGGCGTGCCCGCGGGCTTCGCTGTAGTCCAGAACGACGGGAAAACGACTGGAACTGGCGGCTTGCAAGCGAGCGGTCATCTTGCGCGCGTGCATCGGATGGCAATTCCGATCGAGATGACCGGAGACGAACATCACTGCGGGATAGGCAACGCCGATTCCTACCCTGTGATAAGGGGAATATCGTGAAAGGGCTGCGAAATCCTCGGCATCCTGCGCGGTGCCGAATTCTTCGCGCCATGCGGGTCTAGATACAAACAAATGATAGCGAAGCATGTCGAGGAGTGGTGCGATACAAATAACCGCCCGAAACAGCTCGGGCCGCTGCGTAAGAGCCGCGCCTACCAACAGCCCGGAGTTCGAGCCTCCGAAGATCGCCAGCTTTTCAGGGATAGTCTTGTGGTGGGTAACGAGCCATTCGGCCGCGCTAAGAAAATCGTCGAAGGCCACCTGGCGGTTTCTCCGCCGAGCCGCTTCGTGCCAGTCCGCGCCGAATTCAGAGCCTCCTCGAATGTTCGGCAGGGCGAATAGGCAGCCGCATTCCAGAAGGCACGCGACGAATGCGCTGAACTGCGGCGTCGAAGAGACCCCGTAAGCACCATAAGAGGTCATGATCGCCGGGTGGCATCCTTCCTGGAGGACGTCTCGTCGGCTGACGAGGAACATGGGGATACGCGTTCCGTCTTTGGCGGAAAACGAAATGTACGTATGAGCGTACCGGCTGGAGTCGAAGGGAACCGGTCGTTTCGACCAAAGGTTCAATCGGCCCGTGCGCACATCGTACCGTTCGATGCGAACAGGCTCGACGAATGACTCGGTTTCAAGGAATATTTCTTCCTGATCGGGGTTGCCGGCACCAAGGACTCGAACGGTCTCGTGTTTCCTCGTGGGCACGATTCCTACCGTAGACCCGGTCATGTCGAATATTCGAATTTCCGCTTTTTCATGCCGCCAATAAGAAACGAAGAGGCGACCTGCAGCGATTGTCCAGTTGCAGATACGAGAATCGGTCTGGGGAACGAGATCGACCAATTCGGCATCGAAACCGTCGCGCGGCTGAATCTCGACAATCCGAAGGTTAGGTGCGTGTTGGTCGGTTAGAGCGATGATGCGATCGCCTACGAAGACCGGGCTGAGGCCGCATTTCGCGTCCTTCACAATAGGAACCGGGACACTCTCGTCATCGAACGACCGACGGTAGATGTCGGTGTGAGTCGTTTCCAGAAATCGATAGATGAGGAACCCTAAGTACTTCTTACCGGGGATGATATGAAGGCGGAGGTTTTCTTGGCCATCAGCAACAAAGACTTCCACATCTTCGCACGAGGGAGTTCCGAGCGCGTGCTTGTAGGCGGCCCATCGAATTGGCTTTCTTGCATCCGCAGGCTCCTGAACGTAGTAGAAACTTTTGCCGTCCGGTGCGAAAGCGAAGCCGCGCAAGTATCCATGCGGTAGGGAATCGGACAAAGTCGCCCGAGTGGTCATGTCGAGCAATTCGAACTTTCCGGTTGATTCTCCGCCTTCTTTGACTTCGTAGAGTAATAAACGTCCGTCCGGCGATACCTGAAGGGGCGTGACGGAAGTGAAGCTTCCGGTTCCTCGTTCTGTCGGGTCGATCAAAAGGGTATCTGTGCCGTCGGTACCCGCTCGCATGTAGATGCTGGGTTGTTCCTGTTCGGGCAGACGCTTCCTGAAGATATAGCGATCGCCAACCCGTTGCAGCGAGTCGAATGTTTCTACTTCGAGCAGTTCTCGGACGCGTTCTCGAATTCGCTGCCGGTTCGGAATTGCGTCAAAGTACATCCGGGCGTGTCGTGCTTGGGCTTCGAGCCACGCCTTGGTTCGTTCAGAATCCTGATCTTCGAGTCAGCGGTAGGGATCAGAGATCGAAACGCCGTGCAGGACATCGGTGACGGGTTCCACTTGAGAATAGGGTGGAGGGTTCATGAGGTCGTGCATCGATCTTTCTTACCGGCCAGTCGGTCCGCCTCGTGCTTCATCCGGCGAGTCAGACTTCGCAGGTAACCGGCTTTCGCCGGTTGCGCAAGAGTTCGCGGATCTCGCCAATCGATGCAGGTGACCGCGTAAGTGAACACTGCCAAGAGCGGCGCAACGGTGAATGCCGCATAGACGTTGCAAGAGGGAAGCAACGATGCCCAGGACGCGACATAGCGTTCGGTGAGCCGTAGTGCGCCGTCGCGGTCTTCAGGAAATGTGCGGCGGAAGTGCTCGAGAAGGTATTCGCACGATAGAACGGGATGACCGACACACGCTTCGGCCCAGTCGAGGAACGTACATTTTCCGGGGGCCACGATGATGTTTCGCGGGTTGAGGTCGAGGTGTCCACAAGCGTCCGGAAAATGCGTAACTTCCAGTTCGCGGAGGGCACACTTTACTTCCAACTTCAAAGTCTGGAGCTCCGATTCCTTCAAACAGGCCGGAGTCGTCTTGATTTGTCGTGCCATGGCTTCCGAGGAAGCCTGGAAAAACGGATCGACGAGCTGTTGGAGCGAGCCTACCCTCACGTCTCGGGCGCCAACAGCGAGGAGGCGTTCGGCGTTCGGAGCGGATTCCCGTTGGGCGCTCGCGAAAGCCGCGGCCGCCATTTCCCAGAGGGTGACGTCCGCGGTTGCGAACAACTCGCTGCCTTCCGCCTCTCGTGCGAGCCACGCATTCCACTCTGGCCGTGACGCAATCAGTCGCGGAACATAGGATGGGATGAGTTGTGCCAAGGCGAGCGTGATCGGAAATTCGCGGATATTGGGTTCGCCGACTGCTTTGAACCAGACGGCAACACCGTTCGTTTCGAACCTTACAAGGCTGAACGCCGGGGCGGCGTTGAATTGCTGGAAACGACCATTCAAACGGAGATCCAATAGACGAATTTCGTTTCCTACCCATGCCGAAACTTCGTGGAACCAGCCGGGTTTTCCGAAGGGGCCGGCGGATCCATCTCGGAGCCCACCGTTGCAGTCACGAGCGAATTTCCGAATCGCCTTGAAATCACATGCATCGCTGAAAGAGGCGTCCGTCAGCTCGGAAACGGGCACCCAGTACATTCCGGTTGGCGGGCGAGCGTTAGGGTGTGTGGATTCCACAGCGTAATAAGGAAAACGCGAAACGTCGGTTGCATCGGTATCGAATTGGGGAGAGAAGAGAGAAATGACTTCCAAGTTCCAACGGCGTTTCATCTCCGCGTTGACGTGTTTGGCCGTCTGTTGATACCGCGGAATCGTAACTTCCGGTAGGAAAAATCCCGCGCCTCTTGCCAACAAAAGGGTCTCGGAGCCGTGCTTCCTTGAGAGAAGAATGCGCCACGTCTCGTTTTGCAATGGAAGCAAGCTAGCCACGGCTCCATTCCGGTCAGGGAAGTTCGTCGGTATTTCGAACGAGCAGTTGGTTTCTCTCAAGCGAATCGAGGAATTCTTGCAAGTCGTTCTTGACGGTATCGCGGCTGACTTGGAAGCGACTGCTGATTTCCTCGACGATCTGGAGATCCGAGTAGCCGCGTGCGAGGAATTCCACGATCTTCGAGCCGACGAGATTGAGGTTGAACATGTGCCCGTGACGCACGTCGAGCACGACGCCGCCGTCCCGGGAGTGCACGTCGCGGGTACCTGGGGGAAGTCGGACCATGCTGCCCTCTATCGTTTCGCCGGTGTCGACGATTCCGTCTCCTGCAACGTGCCACTTCTCGAACCGCAACTCCACAAACACCCGTGATTGTTCGCAACTCGGAGATGGAAGCGCCAACAGGTGCTTCCATCAAGCGAATCCGGAGGAGTCGGTGGCCGTGCGAAACCAGAAAGTGTTCGCGATTCAATCTTTTCCTGGATTGGAAGGTTGCGATCCAAGCGATGAGAATGAATGGCAGGTCAAGTGGAAGCGCTGACGAGTGTTTTCTGGGTCAGAGTTATCTGGAGAGACACAGTTTGTTGGAGGGCCATTTTGGTGTCCGCTATCTGTAAAGGAAGTTGCCTCAAAATGGTAAGCGGTAGAGACTCTCGGCAGCAAGTTCGTGCGTATCCCTTGTGCCGAACTGATTATTCTTGTTAATTAATCGGAGGAGTGATGCATGGAGCGGTCACTATTGCACGCGACCTGATTGCGATTCCCTCGGTGAATCCCATGGGAACATCGGCGGTCGGCGATATCTATTCTGAGAAGCATGTAGCTGCCTATGTCCAGCGGTATTGCAGCAATTTGGGCTTCGATACAAAACTAGTCGGGAACGACAAGCAACATCCTAATATTTTGGTGTTGGCTGACCTTGGATGCTCCCAGACAGTTCTGTTGGAGGCACATATGGACACTGTGTCACACGAAAACATGACAATTAGCCCATTCGATCCCGTTGTCAAACAAGGCTACTTGTATGGGCGAGGATCCTGCGATACGAAAGCTTCACTTGCTGTTTATTTGCATGCTGCATCCGTCATCACTACGCAGAGACTCCGTTTGAAGCGCAACTTCATAATTGCAGGCGTGCATGATGAAGAGTACGCCTTCGGCGGTTCGCGCGAGCTCGCCCGCCAGGGGATTGCCGCCAGCTTTGCTATTGCCGGAGAGCCGACCTCGTTGAACATCATATTCGCCCATAAGGGAGTTTGCAGGTTTCTCTTGCAAACGGAGGGTACAAGTGCACATGCCGCCTTGCCTTGGCTTGGCGACAACGCAATTTACCGGATGGCGGACGTAATTCACGAGATTCAGATGCACTCTGAAGAACTGAAGGGGCGCACGCACCCGGAGCTTGGGCCCGCAACCATCAATGTGGGTCGCATTTTCGGGGGAGAAGCTGTGAACACGGTTCCTCCCTCATGCACGATCGATATTGATCGTCGTCTCTTGCCGGGTGAGGATTACGTGTCGGTCCGCTCTCTGTTGCAAGGTCGACTAGCGAAGCTGGGCAAACACGTAAAAATCCTAGATCCGTACGTAGAAGCTCCGGGCGTTTATCATCGAAAGGATAGCCTTCCTTGCCGGTCTCTTATCGAGGCCAGCAAAATAGTGAATTGGAAGCCAGAGTTCCAGACGGCTCATTTTGGGACTGATGCATCCATCTTGTCTGCGGCGGGAATACCAACAGCAGTGTTCGGGCCAGGATCCATCACATTAGCTCACACCAACGCGGAATGTGTTCCGGTAGTCGAACTGGAGAAGGCAAGCGACATAATTGTCGCCCTTCTGACAGAGTGACGCGACCGGCAATGTTGGGGGAGAGAATTTTCCGGGTCTTGCTGGCGAATTCGCTGGCTGGCACATCTACTCGTGCAATGTGAGGCCGACTCTCGTTCTAATACCGTCGCCAAGTTTCGATCTTGCCTTGGGCCTCCTCCAGTGACAAAAACCAATTGGTGTTCAAGCAATCGTCTCGCCGGCTCCCGTGGAAAGATTCCGCGTAGGCGTTGTCCGTTGGCTTGCGACGACTAAGTCGCTCGGACCCCTCAGATACGTTGTATCGCTCGTCGAGAAGGTCTGTACCGCTCGACAGAATTCTCCCGAAGAGTAAGGGATTAGTTGAAATATTCGGCTTTTCGCCGACCTGGTCTCCCGAGGGATTTGATTGGTGAATCGATCCGTCATTTTTGCTCGAAGAAGGAGATCTGATTGTCCGAGCCGGCATAGATGCGGGGATTCGCGGCTGCCCTACGAGCGCTTTCGCTGTTTAATTCATCGAAGGTCTTAAGATACTTAGTTGATTCTCCTTTATCCCCCAATTTCAGGTAGATTTGGGCTAATTTGAAGTTCGCCCCTAAGTGATCCGGATTGATCTCTAAGACACGAGAAAGCAGCGACCTGGAGTGTTGGTAGTCTTTCTGATCGAATCTGATCAGCGCCTCGTAGTAGAGCGCGTCAATGCTGTTGGGTTGACGGGCGAGCGCCTGCTCGAAACTTCGCCAGGCGTCTTTTGCGACGCCCTGTTTATAAAGGCAGATTCCGAGATGGAGGGCGGCTTCGGAGTCGCTGGGGTTTATCGCCAAAGCCTTCCTTAACTGCTCACTGGATTTCTGAAATTCCCCCTCCATTTCGTAACAAAGACCAAGCAGTAAGTAACCCTCCGCTCGTTCGGGATTGACCTGGATCGATTTTGCGAAGACGGATTTCGCTTCATTGAGCTTTCTAGAGAGTGCGTAGCTCAAACCCAGCGAATGAAGGACATCGGCATCGCGCCCTTCCAGTGCTGCAGCTTGCTTAAGCACCTGTATGGCATCCGCATACTGACCGTTATCGAGGAGGACAACACCCAAGGCCGCTAATTGGGGGCCATTCTCCGAAAACATAAGGCGAAACTTTCTGCCAGATTCCACCGCTTCCTCGACATGCTTTAGCTGGAACTTGACTTTCACTGCTAGCAATAAAGCGTCCGGATTTTCAGGGGAGAGAGTGAGCGTATGATTGACAGCCTTGAGCGCATCCGCAAATCGACCGGTTTTATAAAGCGTCTGAGCTAGGCCCAGATTCGCCCCAACATGGCGGGGCGCTCCCTTCAATACTTCTTCGAATTCGAGGAGTCCTCTTTCATATTGCTTCGTTTCGCTGTAGGAATAGGCTAGGTTGCTTCGGGCGTCGAAATAGTTACTTCTGACGCTCAATGCCCTTTTGAAATAGTCGATCGCTCGCTGGTGTTCGCCCTGCACGTCCGAAATAATCCCGGCCAGATTGAGTGCCTCAGGAACATTCGGAAATTCTTTCAGGACCTTCTCGATTTCAAGCTGAGCTCCGGCAAGATCGCCCTCTTTCAGCAGCACGTTTGCACGGTTGTATTGTTCTATGGCCGCACTCTGATTTTGTGCGATCGCCAGAGGGAGATTGGTTAAAGCCAAAAGCAGAGCGGTCACCACTCTCCACACACCGAATCCGCGCAAAGCTCGGCACATGAGAGGTGTTGGGGGAACTTTAACTTTCACTTGCTCACTCCTGTATTGAGTAGGTTTTGTACCAACCGATGAAAGATGGTGTCAAGCGGAATCATTGAATGGCGCACAAAGAGCAGCCGCACTCCAATAATCTATTCACGCTGCGTGCATCTCTTTAAGTGCCCGCAAATCAGCTGAGCGTTTGTCATTCGCTTTTTCATGCGTGCTTCTTCACAGACTCGTCCATTGGTCCTCCGGCAAGCACTCGGGCCGTATAAACTACCTGCGGACTTGCCGGGACAATGCAAGAGTGGACCACGCGCATTGTTGGTTTGGCGATTTTTTTCTTGACACAAGAACGAGACAGTGCCACCATCCGCGACGCATCGGGATAATAGACATCTAATCCATGTAATGGACATCTGGGAGGAGTGGCGGCACATCGAGACCGTCCGTTTCGCTTGGTCGTCTTTTCCCAGTGGACGTTTGTTCGCGTAAGTGCCACGGAAGTGCTCTAAGGCGCTTGTCATTTCTTGCTCAGTGGAGTTAAGAAACCCAATTTTCCGTTGGCCAAAATGGAACGGCTTGGCCCAGAGAGATACCACCATGAATCTCCCGAACCGACGAACTTTTCTAAAGCTGGCCGCATCGGCGGGTGTAGCCAGCAGTTTAAAACCGAGCGAGCTAATGGCCTCCCCGTTCCCGCTTCCGGCTGGAAAATATCCCCATCCCCACCTTTTCTACCATCGAGAAGATCTTCAGCGCCTGCGCGCCAATATCCATAAGGGTCAGCACGCCGTAATTTGGAAGAACATGCGCGACTCGGCGGAAGAGTTTTTGAGCCACAAGCCACCTGCTGCGATTCCGCATGGCCGATCAGACATTCAATATCACGACCTTTATGTGACTTTTTATCACTCCATGTTCACCATGGCGATGTTGGAGCACTTCACGTTTTGTTATGTGCTTGGCCAGGATAGGCGATACCTCGAACATGCACGTTCCTGGATGAATGCGTTACTAGGGTGGGAGCGGACCTGGGGGCCACCGTACCTGTATTCCAGGTACCTGCTCGGAGCATCAGTTTATTATGATTGTCTTTATGACGAACTGAGCGAAAGCGAACGAGAGCAGATACGAGAGCTCCTAACCTCCCAAATGGAGAAGTATGAGGCGGACGTTCTTGGACCCCACCTAGATGACAAGAGCTTCTCAACCCACCACGCCACGATTTATTACTGTGGCGGAGGAGTGGCGGCTTGCGCCTTGTTAGGAGAAATGCCGAAGGCGCAGCATTGGCTCGACTTGGTCAGAGAGAAATTTGAGACGGCCATTCTCCCCTTCGGATTCAGTATAGATGGCGGGCACCAAGAGGGCATGACTTTCTGGGCTTCCCAGAATCAGTATCGGTTCTTTTTTCTGGATGCGCTCAAGAATACAACCGGTGAGGATTACTACCAAAAGCACCGCTACGAAGTAGCGCTGCCCCTGGCCTGGGGGATTTACTCCTACATGGGCGGCGAAGTCCCGGCTAAGGAGTTGTACGAAACGAACGAATTTGTAGCTTTCTCGGCGGATTACGGACAACTGAACTATTCGTCGCCGGCGTTATTGCGCTTCGCCTCCGCATACCAGGACCCCCATGCGCAATGGGTTGCGTTGAGAGATCCCAACCTAGGCAAAATACAGACGAGCGAAACCTCCGTGGTTGGATATCCAGACAAACTAATATTTTGTCTGGGGCCCTTTTCCTATCTCTGGTACGACGCGTCCGTGAAGCCCGAAAAGCTCTCAGCTCTACCCCTCGCTCGTCGCTTCCGGGGAGCCGAACAGGTGATGATGCGGAATTCCTGGGAGGATGACGAACTTTTCTTCGGCATTGAAGGTCGAGCTCCAGGTTCTCAGGGTGCCCTCGATTTCATTATTCACTACAAGGGGCAGACGCTAGCCACATACCAGCAGCTGGAAGCGAAGAACCCATCAATGAACCATCTAGCGCCTAACACCATTGAGTTTCGAGGCGAGGACCAGCTGGATGCAAACGTTCCAGAATTCTTCTCCACGTCGGCTTATTCCTATACCCAGGTTGATGCCCATAGGTTCCAGCGTCACGTTTTCTTCCTGCAACCTCATTACATTGTGATGTTTGACGCCATCGATGTGGTAGATGCCCCGACGGAGCAGATTCGTTGGGAACTCCACTCCATGGGCAATATAGAGATCGCAGGACCCGGTCAAGTGAGCCTCGCTCGGGGATCCGCGCGTTTGCGCCTGCAGACAGTCTTTCCACAGGTCGCTAACTATGAAGTCATCAAGGAACGGATGTATCGCACCGTGGGCAATGGCGCAGTACAGGTGACGGTAGATCCCCATGAATACCCCCGCCTTCTATTGGCTTTGGAAAAACAGGATGCAAAAACGAAGCCTTCTCCTCCGCCTTGCTTCTTAAACGTTTTCTACCCGGAGGGTTTGATGGAGTCTTCCCAGGTGAGAGGTGGAAGGCAAGGCGACACGATTTTCCTCCGCCTAGATGGTTCGAATCGTCAGGATTTATTGCTATGGCGTCTAGGCCGGGTTGCTTTTGCCGAAGCATCATATACCGATGGCGAAAACTGTTTACTACAGCGATCCAGGGATGAAGTGACGGGATACGGGATCCATAAAGGGTCGGTGCTGTTAAACCGTGGCCGCTCACTCTTCCGGGCGAGAGACTTGTTCTCGTTCGGAGCTCACCTTGAGCGCGAGGAAGTCACAGCTTCGTTCAAGGCCGACTCCGGCGGTGAAATCGCTATTTATTGTCCTTGCAAACCTTCTCGAGTCACATTGAATGCGGTTGCCGCGAAATTTGACTATGACAGCAGTCAAAAGCAGTTACGGCTTCTACTTCCGGCCGGCGAGGGGACGCTCCGGACACACTGCTAAAAGAAGGGGGTTTCGAGCGTCAAATTCCATGGTGAGGAAGTGATGCACAAATCTGGTCGCGTGTTGGGTTGGGGCGTTGGCCTCTTCGTCGCTCTTCCTATGGGGATGTTTGGACAGGGGGTTGGCAAATGGACCCCGGAAAATATCCTAACCGTTAAGTCCGTCGGCGATGTCCAACCTTCTCCGGATGGACGCAGGGTCGCATTTACTTTAACGAAAGCAGTGGTGAATGATGAAAAGAGTGAATACCTGACCCAGATCTATCTCGCCAATGCAGATGGCTCCGGACAATATCAGCTTACCGCTGGAGACGAGTCCTGCAGCAGCCCAAGCTGGTCACCGGACGGTAAATGGATTGCATTCTCCTCGGGCCGGTCGGGGAAGGTTAACCTCTGGCGGATCCGCGTGGATGGGGGAGAGGCCGAGCGTCTGACCGATGTCCAAAGAGGGGTGGTTGCTGCAGGAAGTCCTTACACGGCCGTTACGCGTTTTAAGTGGTCCCCGGACGGAAAGCAAATCGCGTTCGTTATGCCCGGCCCGCCTTCGGAAGCAGAGTTGAAAAGTCAGAAAGGAAAGGACGACTCGCGAATGGTGGGCCAAGACGGAATGATGAACCAAGTATGGGTCATCCCGGTTGAAAAGGACGCGCACGGAGAACGTCAAGCTCATGCCATTACGCCGGATACTCTCAACGTGGGCAGCACCGTGTTCTGGCACTATTCTTTTGGTGGAGGCTTCGATTGGTCACCAGACGGGAAGCAAATGGCTTTCTCGCACACACGGACGACCAATCCGAACGCTTGGCCTTCAAGTGATATTTCCGTCATCGATATCTCGACAGGAATCATCCGCCCCTTGGTCAGTACGGGGGTAGGCGAAATTGTGCCATTGTATTCGCCGGATGGGCGATGGATCGCCTATCTGGAGGGCGACAGCACCTTCACCTGGAACCTCACCTTTACTGTCCATGTGGTGCCTTCAGGAGGGGGAATGTCTCGACCATTGGCCGAGACGTTCGACCACGAGCCTCGCTCTGTTGCCTGGTCGGCTGACAGTCGACGGATTTATTTCACCGAGGATCGCGGAACGGGTTCGAGCCTTTCCGCTATACCGATCGATGGCGGTCCGCCGCAAGACGTCGACGCCGGTAACATGGTGATATCCGATCTTAATCTGAACGGTTCCCGGAAGATGATGGGGTTTGTTGGACAGACATCGACGAATTCACCCGAAGCATATGTCTCCGGAGTAGATCGGTTCGCCCCGATCCAGATTAGCCATGCAAATCCTGATCTCGCACCCTACCCGTTGGGGCGGCGGGAAGTTATTCATTGGAAGTCTAAGGATGGTCTAACAATCGAGGGATTAATCACCTACCCGGTGGGTTACGAAAGCAGGAAGAAGTATCCGATGATACTTGATATACACGGAGGCCCCACGGGCGCGTTCCTGCAAACATTTATGGCCAATCGAGGCCTTGATTCGCCTGCTGTTTTTGCCGCGGCGGGATACGCGATGTTGCAGTGCAACGTGCGCGGTTCGTCAGGGCGGGGAAAAGCCTTTCGTTACGCCAATCACAAGGATTGGGGCGGAATGGATTATAACGACCTGATGACGGGCGTTGACCGAGTTGTCGAAATGGGGGTGGCGGATCCCGACCGGTTGGGAGTCATGGGGTGGAGTTATGGCGGGTATCTGAGTTCGTGGCTCATTAGCCAAACCAAACGATTCAAGGCAGCTGTAGTTGGCGCCGGAATAACGGACCTTGTAAGTTTTACCGGGACAACGGATATTCCCAGCTTCCTTCCGGGCCACTTTGGCGAGGAATTATGGACTGACGAGAATTTCTATCGTAACCGCTCCGCTGTCTTCCACGGGATCCAAATCTCTACGCCTACCCTAATTCTTCACGGTGAAGCTGACGAACGGGTTCCAGTTTCGCAGGGGTACGAACTTTACAACCTGCTAAAACGCCGAGGCGTCACGACCGAGATGGTTGTGTATCCCAGGATGTTGCATGGCCCACAGGAACCCAAGATGCTACGCGATATCGATCGGCGTACTCTCGCATGGTTCGATCATTTTCTTGGTAGTCGTGATTTGGCACATTGATGTTCCGTCGGTTGAGTTATTGCTTGTTGAACCTTTCAGAATGCACGTGCCGATAGACCATGAATCGTTCAAAGGATACGCCCAACATGTTGCTGAAGCGATGTTCCTGGGGTGGTTTGCATTCATTCAGGAAAGTGAGCAAGTAGGATTATGCGGCTGGTGCGGTTCTTACGCAGGGATAAGGTCGGTTGGGGGCTGGACGCGGGTGAGGTCGTCGTGGATGGACGTAAAGCAGCCGAAGCGCTCGATTTGGTTCCCTATTCTGAAATGAAAGATGTGATCGAGGACGGCGAAGCTGGCTTGTCGGTAATCCGGAGGATCCAACAGACCGCGCAGGATGAATCAAACTTTCGCGATGGGTTTAGCTATCCGCGAGAATCTTGTGGTTTTTTGTCTCCGCTTCCAAATCCCAATAAGCTCCTTTGCCTTGCGGGAAATTACCGGATGCACATCAAGGAGGCTGGGCTTCGCGCTTCGGAGCACAGTGGCCGGATGACTCCGCAGGTGTTCATGAAGCCGCCGTCCACGACCATCATCGGACCCTTCGATCCGATTCTGATTCAGCAGGACAGCGTTGCCGTTGACTGGGAGCTCGAACTGGCGGTGGTGGTAGGCAAGCGGGGAAAGTACATAACGCCGGAACGAGCGATGGACTATGTATTCGGGTATACGATTATGAACGACGTTTCTGAGCGGCGAATGAATTCGGGTTTTGTGGACCGCTTCAAACGAGAGTTCGACCCTTTTTTCGACTGGCTCAATGGCAAGTGGTTCGATAGCTTTGCTCCGCTCGGTCCCGCCATTGTTACTTCAGATGATGTGGATGACGCTCGCCAGCTCAGTATCCGGCTGACGGTGAACGGCGAGCTCATGCAGAACTCCAACACGAAACACATGATTTTCAATATTCCCGAAACGATCGCCTATATTTCGTCGTTTATGACTCTGGAGCCGGGAGACATAATCGCAACGGGCACTCCGGAAGGTGTTGGTATGTCTCGAAATCTATTTCTTAAACCCGGGGACAAGGTCTGTGGGGAGATCGAGCAAATCGGCAGGATCGAGAATATAGTGCAGCGGGAAGCGACCTCCTAGGATGACAAGCCAGCGGAAAGTACATGAAGGATTATTTCGTTGTTTAAGGATTCCTAGGACACCCCGGTGTGTTGGAAGGAGTTTATGAAGGCTCATTTGATTACTTCCGACTACATCGTGATCATAGGTTATTTTGCCTTGATGCTTGCGATCGGGTTTTATTTCTTACGGTACATGAAGCGCGTGGAGGACTATTTTACAGGTGCCAACCAACTCCCGTGGTGGTTAGCGGGGATTTCTCACTTTATGTCCAGTATTAGTGCCTTTGCCTTCGTAGCCTATTCCGAGATCGCCTATAAACACGGCTTCGTAGCCTTAACCGTATGGTGGATGGTTGTACCTGGGTGTCTGCTGAGCGTTTTTATTTTCAGTAAATTGTGGCGCCGTGCACGAATTATCAGTCCCGTAGAATTCCTCGAAGCTCGCTTCAGCAATACATTAAGACAACTCTTTGCATTGGCGGGAATTCCGGTAAAGGTCATCTTGGATGGATTGAGACTCTACGCAGTGGGGTTGTTCGTATCGGTCGGGATGGGATTGGACCTGAAGACGGGAGTAATTGCCTGCGGCATAGTTACTCTAGCTTATACATTCATGGGCGGAATTTGGGCGGTAACCATCAGCGATCTTTTACAGTTTATCGTGCTGACCGTTGCGGTACTGCTTATTTTTCCCCTCGCGTGGATTCGGGTTGGGGGCTTGCAGGGCTTCATTCACGGATCTCCTCCGGGATTCTTTGCCATCGCCTCAGGCCCTTATGACTTCAAGTATCTCCTTGCATTCGTTTTGATTGCCGCAATGAGTTACAACGGCACGTGGTCCATTGTGCAGAGGTTTTATTGCGTTAAGCGGGAAAAAGACGCGAGGAATGTTGCGCTGCTCGCTGCGGGCCTGAATCTCGTCGGGCCATTGCTCTTCCTAATCCCGCCTATGATCGCACGCCAACTATTGCCTAACCTGGGTACTCCTCCCGGGAGTCCGCAGTACGCCTACGCGGAGCTTGGATTGCAGCTTTTGCCGGCCGGGATGATGGGGATTTTAATTGCCGCCATGCTCGCGGCCGCCATGGGAGCTCTGAGCGCTGATTACAACGCGCTTTCGAGCGTCGTCACCAATGACATTTACCGTCGGATGTTCAACCCCGGAGCCTCTTCCCGGCATCTTCGGACGGTGGGAATGTTCTGTACTCTGCTGGGGGGTGGCCTCGCCATTGGCGTGAGTCTTCTCGTTCTGGCATCCGGGACAACGGGACTCTTTAACAAGATGGTAGTTTTGTTCGGCCTGGCGCTAGGCCCTACCGTTCTGCCGATGTTGGGTGGGTTATGTGTCCGAAAGCTTTCTGCTCGAGGGGCCCTTGCCGGATTCATTGCGGGATTTGCTTCCGGCATAGGTCTCTACTTATATCGGACGCTTGCTCTAGAAAGACAAGGCGGACTGAACAAAGAGTGGCTGACATACACATTTACCGCTTATTCGACGTTTATAAATATCGGAGTGACAGTTCTCGCGATGTTTCTCGTAAGCGTTCTCGAGAAGCGAAGTCCTGCGGATGAGCAGAAGGTTCGGCTTTTCTTCCATCGGTTGGAAACTCCGATTGAAGAGGAGGCCGAAGCGCAGGCCGAGGTCCCCTCTCCGTTTTTTATTGCCGGCTTAGTACTCGTGGGACTGGGATTCGTTCTGTTCCTGGCCGGATGTTTTTCGCCGTCCCGCTCGGGACAACATTTGGACTGGCTAGTAGCGGCTGCGCTGGCCTTATTAGGGGCGCTTCTCTATAAGTTCCACCGCCGATCTTTCGATACTTCCAGGATCAAATCGCGCGACTAGGGAGGGCACGCTGGACGTCGGGCTCGGCTAGCGCAATTTCGGATTGCTACCCTGCGGAAAGCTCGCGGGGAAGTACTTGTGGAGTGATTCGGATTGAAAGCACGTAGTAAACCGACGAGATCAAACCCGTTCGGGCATTTTTCAGGATGCCTCCGAAAAACTTACTTTAAAGGAGCTTGGATATGCTGAGCCGTAGAAAAGCCATCAAAACTGCTGCATTAGCTACTGCCTCGACCGTATTAAGTTCACGCTTACCCAAATTGAGCGCTGCGGGGCCGAAAGGTGCCTGGTGGGAAGAAGAGACGCGCATGAACCATGGATTCCTCAGCTTCCGTGAGAAGCCTTGGTTCGCCAAAGCGCAGGCTTTGAAGTCAGGGGAAAGAATTTATCTAGACCTCAATAGTGACGGGCGACGTGACACGATTATCTTCAAAGAAGGCCAAGCCATTGTGGAAGTAATTGACGACGGCCTGCGCTGGAGTAATGAAACCACAATGGGGGATTACGTTGACTCCTGTTGGGTGATCGACTACGACGGCGATGGGCTAGTGGATCGCATAATCGATTATGTCGATAACAATGGCGACGGTTCGCCAGACGAAGTGGAATTCCGATTCTTCAATGCAGGCCATCTGGTTTGGGGCTGGCTGTTTGAATCATTCGATGGCAAATGGAATAGCTGGGCCGGGTGGCCTTTTGATTGGTATCAGATCGTACGTAACCCCGGACACATCCCTGGAGGGAACTACGCCGAAGTATTCGCTTTGATATGTCAGGGCAATACTAGCTATGCCATCAATAAGTACGACCCTGAACGGGATACCTACTTTCCGATTTCGGAATGCCCTTTTGCATTCTTCGATTTGGATAAGGATGGTCGGCCAGAGGCGGTCATTCGAGTGAGCGCTGCCCCTTTAGATACATACCAGGGCAAGCGAAACCCAGGGGAAAAGGCTCCCTCGATGGACATCTACGAGTATGCGAACAGTTACAACAATATTTGGGGACCCATCAAACCTAATATGCAGCAAATGGGCAATCTAAACGTGCGATATAGCTATAACATCAAGAATGATGATACCCCTGCTCGACCGCTCGAATATGACATGGGATTCACTATGGTTGGTAAGGCTCCTTATCAATACCCAAACATGAACTATAAGAATGATAAGCGGAGGCATCCGAAAACCTTTACTCGGATTGACCATGCCAGCGGCTTGGAAATGGCCAACACTTACCCTGCAGATGAAACCGGTTTTAGTTGGGACGAATGGGGTGAAAGCACCTTGGACAACGGCGCCCGTCCGATTTATGAAGGAGTTTTCTGGCTTTATGAGCGTCACGTGCTCTATAACACGGGGGGACCCAGTCGGAAGTGGAACATGCGGCGAGAGTTTGACAAGAACCCTTCCAAAGAGCGGAAGCTCTATTATTCGGAAATCGACAAGCGGATCCACTTGTTCGGCGCCCAGGACGGCTGGATTGAGTACGGGCACATCCTAGGGAGTGAAAAAATGGGAGAAATTCGCTATTTCGATACGAACGGTGACGGCTACTTCGACCGGTGGGAGTTCGACACGAATAATGACGGGAAGCCCGAGCGGATAGCCACGGTTGCAGACGCAAAAGCCCGGCCCATACCTTTCGAATATCAAAGGCTCAGTGAATTTTACACCAAAGAAGTGCTGCCCAAGGCCATCAGTGAAAATCAGAAGATCATCACTGGTTTGAAAAAGTATGTGAGTGTGGACGACGAACGCGTGCTTCGGATAGAAGAGATGGCCGAGCAAACGAATCTTGCTGAGAGGAAAAGATATCTTTCGGATTTCGTGCGCGAGGTTTATTTCCAAGCACTCATCGCTCGCCTCTACAACATCAGCGCCTCAAATTCTTACGCGGTGGCGTCAAAGAACGGGGGGGAAGGGCACACGTTCACTCGCAACGAAGGATTTACAACTGATAAGTGGTGGGCATTGACTATGGGCATTTCACTGATTGATGAGAAATATAGCACCGGAGACTACGACGCTGTTCTGGAGTATTTGAAACAATTCGGCGACCTTGCTAAATAAATCGGTGGTGTATCGCCGCAGCAATGAATATTGTCCGACCGAGCTGAAAGGCGCAAAATTTCAACGGAATGATCCACAGCAGCTCGGCGCTGCCTTATACCAATTCGAGCGTCGACATCGGTGGGGAAAGCACCCTTCTAATTGGGAATTTAGCGTCAAGACATTTCAATTGTGGAAGGCTTTTCGACTCCAGGGGCCGGACGCTGACCCGGTTCTGTTCTGTCCTGTGACGTGAAAGTCAATTTGCTAGTTCGATTGGAGAGAAATTATGCTTAAGCGGATTTCGGCGGTTGTGTTTGTTTTCATGATCTCGGCGCTAGGAGTGCTGTCCGCTCAAGAGCCGCCGAAAGGAGATCGTTTAATCGAACTCATGAGAGAGTACACAGATGCGCCGGCTCCGCCAGGCTATGAAGGCCCGGTCCGGGACTTGCTGGTCCGTGACCTTCGTGCCGGAGGAGCCAGTGTCTCGGTGGATGGTCTCGGTTCGGTCATAGGAGTAGTGCGTGGCCAGTCCGACCGTCCGCGCATCATGGTCGACGCTCATATGGATGAGGTGGGCCTCATGGTGCAATTCATCAGGCCGGACGGCTTTATCTCGTTTCGGACCCTGGGTGGGTGGACAGACCAGGCCTTAATCGATCAACGTTGGACAATTCTTACGGATAAAGGTCCGGTGCCCGCAGTCACCGGAGGTCCAGACGATCATGTTTGGACAGCGAAGCAGCTTGCGCGTTTGATCCCTCGCTCGGAAATCTTTCTCGACGTAGGAGCCAGCTCAAAAGAGGACGTTATCCGGCTAGGCATTCGTCCTGGGGATCCCATCGCTCCGGCGAGTCCTTTTATGATTTTGGCGAACAATCGGTATCTGTCTAAGGCATGGGACGACCGTGTGGGCTGTTTGATCATGCTCGAGGTGCTGCGTAAGTTTAAAGAACGCCGTATCACGCACCCGAATACGATTTATTTCGTAGGAACTACTCAGGAGGAAATCGGCGAACGCGGAGCGCAAACTGCAGTTCAATCGGTTAAGCCTGATATCGGGATAGCTCTTGAGGTAGGCATCGCAGGCGACGTACCGAGCGTAGTGCCCGAGCAATCGCAGGAACGGCTGGGTGAGGGACCGGCGATTTTCCTATATGAAGATACGATGATTCCCCATCGCAAGCTGCGCGACTTCTTTCTCAACGTCGCAGCGGAGAAGAAGATTGCACTACAAACAGAGGTCCTGACGGGGAGCTTTGGTCAAGATGGCACTGAGATCCAGCGTTATGATACCGGCCGGCCAACTATTTGTCTCGTTGTACCTACACGCTACACACACGGGCACGGCAGCGTGATAGACCGCAAAGATTTTGACGGCGCTGTAGATTTATTGGTAGAAGTCCTGATCCGGCTCAACGCCGCCAAAGTGGACGAAATATCTAAGTTTTGATTCCTGCAGACGTTAGGGCGGTGACCCTTAGCGTCCAGCATGAAACGAAATAACTAGCGGGTGGAAATGAGCTTTAAAATTCGGTTTAGTACGTGGGGCTTGTCGGTATTTATCACCAGTTCCCGAAGCTTTGCCTTGGCGGTACCCAATTTGATCGGCTCACACGCAAGTACTGCCGAGATGAAATGCACATCCAACTGTAGTGGCCGCGGATTTTGACGGGCGCTTTCTTTCCGGCTTTGGCTATGGCGCCGCCACCAACGGTAAATCCAGGAAACTCGTGTGGTACACCCTCTGCGTTGCTTTCCGGAAATCCACGGATTTCGCCCAAAAAATATTCGGCACGAAAGTTTGCGGATTGCGATCGTACAGCGGAAACCAACTCGACTGGATCTGCACCATGATCCGGTGCCCGGGCAGGAAAACATGGTTCGCCGTAGGCAGGCTAAATCGATAGACAAGAGGCTGGTCAGCCGCAATAGGCTTTGGCGTCTCAAGGCTTTCGCGATACCGGCCGCGGAAAATATCCGCGGAGATCATCAGCTGATAACCGCCCATAGCTGGCTGCGCCGCGACTTCATCGGGATAGACGTCTATCAACTTCACCACCCAGTCCGAATCCGTACCACTCGTTGACGCAACCAAATTCGCAAGCGGTTGTCCGCTGATTTTCAGCGGCGCGCTCAACACATCGGAGACGTATACGACAACGTCCGGGCGGCCCGAGGCTTCACGCTGATCGTCCACAAGCCACTCTGGCCATGTCAGCCCGTTACCATAGCCGATCGGTTGGCTCGGCCGGGCTCGAAACGGCACAGGTTTCGCGGGATCAGAGACGTATTCATCGAACGCAGCTTCGCCTTGCCTCGGTGCCGAGAAGTTCAGCTTCAGGTCAGCACCCAGATACAGCGGCGTCGGTTTCACCGTGCAGCCGCTCGCGCATCCAGCCGGCCACGAAGGCAACCGCCGCCATGTGTTCGTTCCCGTTTCAAACGCAGACACTGGTGCCACATCCGCCTTGGGCGCACCTTCCTTCAGGTATTGCGCCAGGAATGGACGCAAAATCTCCTGACGAAAATAAAGTCCGGTATCGCTGTTGAATTTCAATGCCCCTAGCGTGCTGCCGTTCCCGATTTCCTCTCCGTGATGCCATGGCCCCATCACGAGAAAAACCTTATCGTTGCCCGTGTCCTTCGGCTTTATCGCTTTGTAGACGGCAGGCGCCCCATAAATGTCCTCCTGGTCCCAGAGGCTGTGCACCAGCATCACCGGGACTTTCAACGGTTGTACGGCGAGGATCTTGTCCATCGCCTGCTGTTGCCAAAACGCGTCATAGCTCGGATGCTCTAAAAGCTTCCGCCAGAAGCCCACCTGTTCGAGCCCGTGGCGGCGGCCCAGTTCACCCGCAGATCCCGCTTTCAGGAACACGTCGTAATCGTCGAAATGATCCGTCCACCACTTTTCCGTGCTATCTCGGGTTGCCTCCTGCTCGTAGATGTAGGCCATCATCTGTTCGCGGAAAGCACCATTGTGGAACCAGTCGTCCCCCCTCCACCCATCGACCATGGGATTCATGGCCACAGCTATCTTCAATGCCGGATGCGGATTGACCAGCGCCATCAAGGGCAAAAAGCCGTCATACGAAATGCCCAAAATTCCAACCCTGCCGTTACTTTCGGGGATGTTTTTCACGAGCCAGTCAATCGTGTCGTAGGTGTCCGTGGAATGATCGACTGGCGTCGGATTCAGCGGTCCATGCAGCGGCCGCGTCATAACATAATCGCCCTCTGATCCGTATCGTCCCCGGACGTCCTGCACCACTCGAATGTAGGCGCCCTCCACAATCAGTTCAGTCGCGTTGTCGTAGCCCTGCAAGATCGGCCCGAGGTGCGAGCTGGCGGCGTGGCTCGTAAACACATTGGCGTTGTAAGGCGTGCGCGTTAGCAGGATTGGTGCACTCTTCGCGCCTTTGGGCACCAGGATGACGGTGTGCAGCTTCACGCCGTCACGCATCGGGATCATCACCTCGCGCCTCGCGTAATCAAAACTCTGCGTGGCAGGCTCGAACTTCGCCGGCGTTTCGCTCGGCAACTCCGACGAACTGGATTGCTGCGACGTACTCTGTGCCGCTAATCTTTCCGTCCATAATGAGGCGATCAAAACCCCAGCAACCGCCGCGGCAAATAAAATCAGCGTCCGACCTTGGCAAATCCACTTCATGCAGCCTCCCGCTCGCATTGAGCGGCGTGATTATACATGACTGACCACCTCGAATACCTGAACTTTTACCTTGACACAAAAAGTGAGACTGTGATATCACCATTGTAAAGTGGACAGAATATCCACCCAGTGGATAATTCTAGGGGGAGGGTATTGTGCGCGGACTGCCTTTTTTCCTGAGGTTCGGTCTTTTCATTTCTTTGATGGTTGTTTGCAGCGGGGTAGCTTTGGGTCAGGACACCGGTACGATTACCGGTGACGTCCGAGACTCCACCGGAGGAGTGACTTCTGGTGTCGCTATAACGGTTACCAACGTCGCTACAGGAATTCAAACCTCGTCGAAGACTGGCAATGAGGGCGTCTATACCATACAGCTTCTACCCGTGGGAACCTACTCGATTACGGCAGAGCTCTCCGGCTTCAAGCAAAGCACTCTCACTGGAATTAAGTTGGACGCTGGCCAGATCATCCGGATAGACATCAAGTTGGAGGTTGGGGAGGTGACTGAAAAGGTGGAAGTCACCGGTCGTGCTCCGCTGTTGCAAACCGAGGATGCAACGCTTTCGACGGTCATTGACGAGCGGCGAATCGTGGACCTGCCTCTGAACGGAAGAAGTTTCATGCAGCTCACGACGCTCGTCGCGGGTACAAATTCGGGATTGCCGAACAGTACGCTCAACGGCGAATTGCAGGCGGGGGGACAGGTCGCCGCCAACGGCCAGAGACCCAGTTCCGGCAATAATTTCACGATCGACGGTGACGTCGCAACCGCCATCATAGGTCGGTTTGCTACGGTGCGGCCTTCGATCGATGCCCTTCAAGAATTCGACATGGAGACCGGGCAGTACTCGGCAGAGCGGGCCATGGCGCTGGGCGCCCAGGTGAACCTAGTTCTCAAATCTGGGACCAATAAATTCCACGGCACAGTCTTCGAGTTCCTGCGAAATGATGAGCTGGATGCCAACAATTTTTTCCTAAACAGGGCGGGGGTAAAAAGGCCCGAGTTCAAGCGAAACCAGTTCGGGGTGGTGGTTTCCGGACCAATTATCCGGGACAAGACCTTCTGGCTTTTCAATTATGAGGGATTGCGCCTTCCTCAGCCGGTAACCCTGACGGGTATCATGCCGATCCAACAGCAATTTCAGGGGGACTTTTCGGGTTTCAGCGGGACGATCATCAATCCAGCCACCGGCCAACCTTTTCCAGGCAATATTATTCCCGCTTCAGCGATCAATCGGTCCGCTAAGAACCTGACTCAGTTCTGGCCTGCGCCCAACACCAACGCGCCGGGCTACAACTACATTACTTCGGGATCCAGCGGAGAGATTAACAATCAGTATATAGCAAAGATTGACCACACCTTCTCCTCGAAAGACAGGATCAACGGACACTATGCTCGATCAGTGTGGTCGGTGGACACGACACCGTTAATTCCTTTTTTCCAGACCAGTTTTCCGCAACCATCCTGGACTGTAGGCGTGAACTACACCCACACGTTCAGTCCTACTTGGTTGCTAGAAGTTAAAGGTGGTTTCTTTCGTTTATATTCGAGCCGCACTTTCCCGCATCGTGACCCCACTAAATTCTCTGGTACCGCCCTGGGAATTCCACTGGCCACCAACAATCCTTCGTTAGTAGGAGTTCCTCTCATAAGTATCTCGGGGTTCAGCGGTATTGGCGATGAGCCTTATACTCCCTTTCGCTCAGCCGACAATGAGTTTCCCTTAGAAGGCAACTTACATTTTATCAAAGGCCGTCACAACCTCTCTACCGGGATCCAATTCGTTCGCGAGCAGCATAACGAGTTTGTAGAGTCATTTTCCCGGGGTATATTTTCCTTTGACGGGAGGTACACGACGCCTCAGGGGGCTGCGCCGGCTCCCGAGAATGCCCTAGCTGACTTCCTTCTGGGAATTCCCGCAAGTGTTGTCTCGGGTTCTGGCTCAGTTCCCTCTTATCAGCGTTCTAACGTATGGGGCGTGTACTTTCAGGATAATTTTGCACTCCGACCGAATCTTAACCTCACACTGGGCTTACGCTATGACCTGCACACGATGCCTTACGATGTTCATGGACTCGCCTCTAATTTCGACCCGAGGACGGGTGAAGTCTTTGGGGCGGGGAAGGCAACAGCTTTGGTGGACGGTGATCACAATAATTTCGCCCCTCGCGTCGGTATTGCCTGGCAACCCTCGTGGAGCTCCAAGACCGTCATTCGGGCGGGGGCAGGGGTCTATTATGACCATGTGGAGCACAACCAGTGGACGATCCTGTCGAGTAACCCTCCCACCTTCTTCTCTTCAAGTTTTACCAACACGGTAACTAATCCCGAGTTGCTTAGTGATCCGATCAACCCCGCGGTTGATTTTCCGTTCCTAATTCCGGTGGATCCTCACATTAAGACTGGTTATAACCAGGAGTGGAGTCTAAACATCCAGCGAGAACTGTTTCACGATGTAAAATTGGAAGTGGGCTACGTGGGATCCTCGGCGCACAAGTTGGGGCACTGGTACGAGCTCAATGCACCCCGTCCGGGCCCGGGGGACGTGCAACCGCGGCGTCCATACCAAGCCTTTTCCGACATCTTTTTCTGGTCGGGTGAGGTGAACTCCAGTTATAACGGACTGCTCGTACAAGCTCGCAAGGTCTACTCCCATGGCCTGACACTCCTGTCTGCTTACACCTGGTCGAAGACGATTGATAGTGGGAGCTTCTCCACGGGTAACGGTGGTTTTGGCGGTAACGGGAATAGCCCGGCCAATCCGTTTGATAGGGGATCGGAAAAGTCTCGTTCGAAGTTTGATACGCGCCATCGTTGGGTGACTAGTGCTATTTGGGACCTCCCGGGTCAAAAGTTAACAGGGGCACTTGGCAAGGTGATTGGAGGATGGCAGTCTTCGTCAATCATTACTTTCCAGTCGGGTTTTCCGGTCGGCATCACGGTGATAGGAGATCCGGCGAATATCGGGCTGGGCGGGCAGAGGCCGAACCTGAACGGAAATCCCAACTTGCCTGACAGCCAACGCACGATTGATCGTTGGTTTGACACTTCGGTGTTCTCCCAGCCTGCACCGTTTACCTTTGGCAACGCGGGCCGTGATATCGTCGACGCCGATGGAATTGCGAACTTTGATTTATCGCTCTTAAAGGTCTTGAAGATCCATGAGGCGCATTCTCTACAGTTCCGAGCGGAGTTTTTCAATGCCTTTAACAGCGTTGTGTTTGGGGCGCCTGGAACAAGGTTTGGCAGCGGGAGTTTTGGGAAAATAACCAGTCAGGCAAACGATCCGCGGCAAATCCAATTCGGTCTTAAGTACATGTTTTAACGCACCCCCCGAGTCGATGTCAGCAAAGAGATGGTGTTCGCCCGCACAGGGTCCGGGTAAAAAGGGAATTGAAGAGCAGACTCGAAGCACACAGGTTCGGTTTACCAAACTCAGCCTTCGGGACAAGATTGGGCGGATCGGCATAGTCGCATGGCAAAAGAATCCAGCTTGGAGTCGCGGATGACCGTGTCTCAATTCCGACCTCGACTGCTTGCCTTCTGGATAGTCTTGTTGTGTGCTATTTCTCCAGGAGGTGCACACTTTGTTCCGGCCGTAACTGATTCTCGCACTTCAGTTATCCTTATATCCGTTGATACGCTCCGTGCCGATCGTCTTAGCTGTTACGGATATCACGGACTGCGAACCTCAGCTATCGATGCGCTCACGAAAGGGGGGACCCTATTCTCGCAGGTTACGTCTCAGGTCCCCTTGACGTTGCCTTCTCATGTTTCCCTATTTACGTCCACTTACCCATTTGTGAACGGTATTGAAGACAACGGTCAGCGTCTTGCGCCACGTGTATCGACGCTTGCCACGGTTCTTAAATCCCGGGGATACCGGACCGCCGCTTTCGTGGGCGGCTTCGTGCTCGATGGGCGCTTCGGGCTGAATCAGGGGTTTGATGTTTACAATAGCTCTTTCGACCTTCACGAGCAGGAGGGAACAAATTCTGGGGATGTTAAGCGGCCCGGTGAAGAAGTCGTTCGTGACGCGACGAAATGGCTTGCGGAGAACTCATCGGAGCCGTTTTTTATGTTTCTGCACTTATATGATCTACATACTCCTTACGATCTTCCGCTCGCAACTCGCCATTCTTTCCACGGTTCGGGATACGAAGCAGAGCTCGAGTACGTAAACCGGGTATTAGGCGCATTCTGGGACTTTCTAGTCCGGCGAGGTCTATGGGAGAAGACCCTGCTGGTGTTTATCTCAGACCACGGCGAAGGCCTCGGGGAGCACGGCGAAGATACTCATGGTTCTTTTATTTACCAAAGTACAGTCAGGGTACCGCTCATCTTCCATTGGCCAACGCATGGGGATTCCTTTGCCGAGCGGGTGGACGATCCCGTAAGTCTATTGGACGTGTCGCCGACGATCCTCGAGTTCGTAGGCAGTCGACAGTTGGAAAATTCGCAAGGCCGAAGTTTGCTTGGGCGGCTGAAGCGAGAATCGCCCGATCCCGGCCGGGAGGTCTACACTGAATCCCTCTACGCCCACAACCATTTCGGTTGTAGCGGTTTGCACAGTTTGCGGGTCGGTCGTTACAAGTACACGGAAGCACCGAAGCCAGAATTTTACGATTTGGCTCAAGATCCCAACGAAAAAACTAACTTATATGCACATGAAAAGGCGCTTGCATTTACATTCCGGGAGAGACTGCTCTTGCTTCGTGGTCGGTTCAATCGGGCGCACGGCTCGGATTCGAGTGCACTAACAGTGGAAGCCATTAACAAGCTTAATTCTCTCGGCTACGTAGCTTCAAGCTCAACTTATTCGAAGCCCGAAGAATCAGGGCCTGATCCGAAGGATCTCGTTTCCGATTTCGAAGAGTTTAGCCGTTCTCGGGCCTTGGCTTCTTCAGGGAAGTTGTCTGAAGCGAACACGCTCCTCAAGCGCTTGCTGCGCAAAAGACCAGAACTCCTCGACGTGCGTATCGCCTTGGGTGTGAACATGCAAAAGTTAGGTCAACATCAGAATGCTGTCGAAAATTTTCGTCGGGTCCTCAAATCGGAACCAGCGAATATGCAAGCGCACTTTGACCTAGCAACCAGTTACTTTGCGCTGCACCAATTTGATGAGGCAATTAAAGAGGCCGGCGCAACCCTGGCTATTGCACCATATTATACGAGAGCAGAAGAACTGTTGGGATCGATCTTTTTTCAAAGGAAAGAATACGATCAAGCACGCGCACACTTCACAAGTATTCTGATGTTCGCTCCGGACGATTATGCAGCACACTTTAATTTGGGGGTGCTGGCAATCATGGAGAGCCAGCTCGAAGAGGGCGAGAACCAATTGCGGTTGGCTCTCAGGGCATATCCGCAATCGGCAGCGGCACACAATGCTTGGGGCAGCCTATGCTTCAGGCGCGGAGATCTGGAAGGAGCACGCCTAGAATTTGTCAAAAGCATCCAGCTAGAACATAACTTTGCCCAGGCACATTATAATCTGGCTCTTGTATTTCTGAAGCAGATGAGAAACGACGAGGCAGCGCGAGAGTTGCATCTCGCACTCGCTGCAAATCCTCAACTCTCTGCTGCCCGTGACGAACTGCATCGGCTAAAAGACACGCGGGAATAATTGTGCTGCTAACTCTCTCACGGACTTTACTCAAAGGAGCTTAAACATACTTACCCGGAGGAAGGCGCTTAAGGCTATGGGGTTGGGGGGGGTATCGGTCGCGGTAGGCTTCCGTCTCCCGCACCTGGGCGCGCGACCGGCCTTAGAGGTTTTGCGGCAGTCGCGTCCTCGGCTCTATCATCCGATGGACGATCCCGAGTACCGCTTCGCTGCACCCACCGACCCCGTACGTAAGCTCATTCTGCAGAACCTTGTCGCCGACTGTGAGGAATTCTCCAAGCGAGAACCGTGGGAGCAGATTCCGGAGGTGCCGAACAGTCCGCTTCCTTTTCATCAGCTGTACATCACGTTTTATTCGGCCATGGGGGCCAGTGCGTTAATTGAGCAGTATGCTTTCGCGTGGCGGATGACACATGATGAGCGTTGGCTGGCTAAGGCCAAGCAGTGGCTGCTGGCATCGGCGAGTTGGAAGCACGGTGACGAAATCGAGGAGCATTTTTACAGTGCTAATCGTTACATGGAAGCATATGCCTTAGCGCTGGACTGGCTGGTGGGTGGGTTGACGGAGCAGGAGGAGGCAGCGGTAGTTAAGACCCTGGTGCAGATGATGAACCGCTGGTGGCCGGAGGTGGACAAGCATCGGCATGATGCTGAAGGGGGCAATCACGCGTCAGTGGACAACGGTCACTTCGGCATGGCAGCGCTTCAACTGTTGGGCCACCATCCTGACGCTCCTGAGTGGGTGGCAGCTGTGGTGGATCGCTTCCGAGCCGGCGTCATGCTGCACGGTTGCGGTAAAGATGGAGAACCTGAAGATGGCATTAATTTTTGGAACGACGAAAACATTCAGATGGTAGAGTTCTGCGACGCTCTGCGGAATGTGGTAGGGATTGATCTATATAAGGAATTTCCGGAAAGAATCAGCAGGCCTTTGATGTGGGCTCGTTACTGTCTTGCTCCATCGAAGAAGCTTTCTCGCGAGCGCTATGCCGAGAACAATTCCAGCTGCCTAACCGGGACCGGCTCCAACCAGCTCGATGCTTACAGCCCTGTGTTGCTACGTCTAGCTCAGGCAGCAGGCGACGACGAGTTGCGTGACATCGCTCTTCGTGACCCGCTGCTGGGGCGCGTTCATCTTTATGGCAGCGGTGTAAAGAACAGCGCTGCGGAGTGCATGGAAAGCTGGGGACCTTACGCGTATTTGTTCTTTGACCCGAACTTCAAGCCCAACCGGCAGCAAGTTGCGTATCCGTTGTGCAAGTCCTTCACGCCCACTTACGGGACAGTGACGTTTTTACGGAGCAGTTGGGCGGAGAAAGGCATGATCGTGCAGTTGTTGGGTTACAACGGCGGTGTGGCGCACAGCTTCAGTAACTTGCATGTGCAATATGCAGGCTATCCGGTGCTGAAATTGATTGGGGCGGCGGAGGCGTCACCAGTAGGGTGCGGAAGCTTACCGTGCGTTGGTGGACAGGATGAGTTTGTGGCGGTGATCGGTGAGTTGGGGTCGACGCGGCTTGGGAATAAGGTAGGTGTAGAAGGTACGCGGACGCAGCATGAGTGCTGGGTATTGGGAGGGAAGTGGCCGACGCTGTTGACGGTGATGAGGCGGAAGAGACGAGGGATCGAAGTAGTCACGGGCGAGGGCGGAGCGTTCGCGCGTTTGAATGGGAAGGACTATCTGCAGTATCCGCGGGAGCGATATTTCAATCCTGGGGCCGGAGAGGTGCGGGTGAAGATCCGGCTGCACGATCAGGTGGAGGGAAAGCGGCCGCAGATCATTTTCAACACGGGGATCGGAGTAGCGAAAACAGCACCCTGGCAGGGGACTGGGGTGAATACATTCAGCCTGGGTTGTTGGGGTGGAGAGGATTTGAAGTTTGCAGTGACGAGCCAGAACTTCTTAACCGAGCGCGTGAGCATACCCGTGAAAGAAGCTGCTCTGGTTCCAGGGAAGTGGCAGGAAGTAGTAGCGCGGTGGGGAGGATTCAACGACCCGCAAGGGAAGCCGTTCATTGAGATTGAATTGGACGGACATAAGAACCGGTTTGACGATGCGGCGGCGTTTGG
>Ga0209011_1000106_pt1 | contig 46491 bp, 51 predicted proteins | sample BlaSpr_A8_OM1_M3_FD_187986 | JGI IMG/M metagenome (GOLD analysis project Ga0209011, IMG submission 187986) | Forest soil microbial communities from Thunder Bay, Ontario, Canada - Black Spruce, Ontario site 2_A8_OM1_M3 (SPAdes) (version 2) | ecosystem: Environmental > Terrestrial > Soil > Boreal...
CATGCGGCAGGCCCATCCTCACCACCTCGAACAGGCGCGATTCCAGCGTCACCTCGACCAGGCTCGCGGGCAGCCGCTCCGGCTCGATCTCGAAAAAGTCGCGCGCGGCCTGGTTTGCCGCCACCACTCGGTTTTGGGCGTCCAGCAGCAGCGCCATCGCAGGCGCATGCTCGAGCAGTTCCGCAAACAGGTCTCGTGGCGGCAGGCTCGGCCCTTGCGGCTCCCTCTCGCGCCTTCGGTCCCAGATCATCGCCGGAGTATATGAGTGGATTCGCGAGGCGCCGTGATTTAAGCAGCGGTTAACCCGCGCTTAAACCCCCATCCATAACGTGTTGGCCATAAGTCCATCAGGGTTCAGGAGGGGTTCGATGCTTCGAGGTACGTTTTTCACGCGGTTGCTGCTCGTCGGGGTAGTGGCCGCCATCACCGCCACGGCGTGTGGTTCCACCCCGGCGCCCTCGACCGCCGACGTGGGTTCCGGCTCGCTCACAGGTGCGGGAGCAACTTTCCCGGCGCCGTTCTACCAGAAGGCGTTCTTTGACTACTCGGCCAAGTATCCGGCGGTCACTGTGAACTACCAGCCTGTCGGTTCCGGCGGCGGCATCCAGCAGTTCATCAAGAAGACTGTTGACTTCGGCGCCAGCGACGTGCCGATGGCAGGGGCCGACATCACCTCGGCCGGAGGGCCGGACGCGCTGACTCAGATTCCGACGACGCTGGGAGTCATCTCCATCACTTTCAACATCTCGGGCGTCGACAAGCTGCAGCTCGACGGAGCAGCCCTCGCGAACATCTTCCTGGGCAAGATCACCAAGTGGAACGACTCCGCGCTCACCGCCCTCAATCCGGGAGTGACCCTGCCGAACAAGGCGATCACCGTCGTGCACCGATCGGACGGCAGCGGCACGACGTATCACTTCAGTGACTACCTGGCCAAGGTCTCGCCCGATTGGAACACGACAGTAGGCGTCGGCAAGTCGCTCAAGTGGCCGGTAGGTATCGGCGGCAGCGGCAACACGGCAGTGGCCCAAGCGGTGACCCAGACCGATGGCTCCGTCGGATACGTCGAGCTCGCTTATGTGGTCTCGGCCGGCATGAAGCAGGCGTTCCTGAAGAACGCAAACGGCAAGTTCGTCCAGGCCAGCCAGGCGGGGGCCACCGCAGCGGCGGCCGCCAACACGAACGTCAGCCCAACGAACTTTTCCATCACGAACGCGCCTGGCGACACGGCCTACCCGATCGCCGGCTTCAGCTGGGTGATGCTGTACACGGCATACCCGGACGCGGCGAAGGGCAAGGCTGTCGTCTATCTCTTCAAGTGGTTGGTCAGCACTGAGGGCCAGAAGGAAGGCGCTGACCTGCAGTACGCGCCTCTCCCGACCGCTGTTGCGAACCTCGCGCTCACGAACCTCAAGATCGTCAAGGCCGCGGGCGCCGCGGTCCTCACCTAAACCTCGCCACTCCTCCCCAGCTAACAAGCGGCGCGGGTTTCGGCCCGCGCCGTTTCGCTTTTTTGGGAGCCTACTTCTTGCCGGTGCTCGTCTCCGGAGTCGAACGACGGTGCTCAGGTACGTGAATCTTCACTCCGTCCTGCTTGCGGGTGTAACTGGGCACTGCGACGATCTTGTTGCCCTTCTTGGTTTCTGCCATGACCTATACCTCCTCCACCGGATCTCAGCCGAGCGGTGACTGTGGCTGGCCAGGTTGCCGACACAACAACTCACACGGTGCGCGCGACCAGGTAACAAAGGCAGTAACGGGAAGGAGTTAGAGGGGCTTGCGTCCTGGGACACCTGGCCGTCGCGGGTACGCCGCCGGCGTCGATCGGACCTTGTCGACGATGACGACGGTGCCCGCCCCGCGCACTGCCGAGGGCGCGGCCATAACAGCGTTGAGCACGCCGCCCATCGCCTCGATCGCGCGACCAGCGCCATTCACGTCTTCGGAGTCGGTCTTCTGCGCGAGCAGGCGGCCGCCGACTCGGACCAGCGGAAGGCACAGCTCGGCGAGTACAGGTAACGGCGCGAGCGCCCGCGCCACCGCGACGTCGAACTTCTCGCGGAATAGCGGGTCCTGCCCGACCTCCTCGGCGCGCCGGGCCACCACCTCGACGTCCTGGAGTCCCAGAACAGCGCACGCGCGGACCAGGAATGCAGCTTTGTCCTGGTCGGCCTCGACCAGCGTCACGCTCAGATCTGGACGGGAGATCTTCAGGGGCAGGCCGGGCAATCCGCCGCCGGACCCGACATCCACCACCCGGTGCGCCTCACCGAGGTGCTCCAGAAGGACCAGGGAGTCGTCGATGAGCTCCGCGGCCGGTCTCGAGGTGAGGCCGGGCCATTCCGAGATCAATCGCGCGAGCTCCACGAGCTTAGAATCTTGCATTGAGATGCCCATCTACGAGTATCGGTGCGAGAGCTGCTCTGAGAAGTTCGAGCTTCTGACCCGGTTCGCCGAGCGGGACAGCGCCCAGGCCTGCCCTGCCTGCGAGTCGACGAGGACCAGGGTGCTGGTCTCGAGCTTCGCCGTCGCCGGCGGTGAGCCTCTGGAGTCGATGGACTTCGGGGCGTCCGAGAGCACTGGCGGCGGATGCTGCGGAGGCTCTTGCGGCTCCTGCGGCTCGAGCCCGAACTGACCTTCTAGATTGCTGTTCCCGGTCACATACCGGGTAAACGCCGCCGGCCACATGGAGGTGGGCGGCTGCGACCTTGTCGAGCTTGCCCATGAGCACGGCACGCCTCTGTATATATATGACGAGGCGACGGTCCGCCAGCGAGCCTCGGAATACATGGCCGCGATGGGTGCGGGCGGCCAGGTGCTGTACTCGGCCAAGGCTTTCGCGTCGCCGCAGTTCTTGCGTGTGGTGGCCGAGGAGGGACTTGGTCTGGACGTGGTGTCGGCGGGTGAGCTCCATCTCGCATTGAAGTCGGGCTTCCCGCAAGACGGCATTCATTTTCTCGGCAACAACAAGAGCCGGCAGGATCTGCAGTCCGCGTACGACGCAGGCGCGACGGTCGTCATCGATGGCGAGTATGAGTTCGAGCTGCTGCGCGAGATCGTCCCGGAAGGCAAGCGGATCCCGGTGATGCTGCGTTTGTCGCCGGGAGTCAAGCCGGACACGCACGATCACATCTCAACGGGCCAGCTCGACTCGAAGTTCGGTTTCTCGATCGAGTCGGGCGCCGCCCGCCGCGCGATCGAGACTGCATTGCGGCACCCGCGTCTCGAGCTGGTGGGCTTGCATTCGCACATCGGGTCGCAGATCTTCGCGCTGAACGCGTATCGGGACGCGATGGAGATCATGCTCGACCTGCTGGTCAAGCTGCGCGACGAGCTGAAATTCGAGCCGAAGAAATTGGGAGCGGGCGGAGGGCTCGGCATCGCCTACACGCGAAACGACGATCCACCCACGCCGCGTGACTTCGTCGAGACAGTGCACCGCGCCCTGGTCCTCGGCTGCGCAGCGCGTGGATTGAAGGTGCCGCAGCTCGTGGTCGAGCCGGGGCGGTCGATCGCGGGGCCCGCCGGCATGGCGCTGTACACGGTCGGATCGATCAAGGACATTCCGGGAGTGCGGCGGTACGTCGCGGTCGACGGTGGAATGGGCGACAACATCCGGCCGAAGCTCTACGGCGCGCGGTACGAGGCCTACCTCGCATCCGACCCAGATCGCGCTCCGGACGGCAAGGTCACGATCGCCGGCAAGTACTGCGAGTCGACGGACATCCTGATCACCGACATCGAGATGCCGCCGTTGAAGGCGGGCGACATCATCGGCCTACCGGCTGCGGGTGCGTACTGCCTTGCGATGGCGAGCAACTACAACGGCATGCCGCGGCCTGAGGTGTTGATGCTCAAAGACGGCGAGGCGCGCGTGATGCGACGGCGGGAAACGTTTGAGGACCTCGTCGCGGCCGAGGTGTTCTAGACGGCTGTGCCTGCTTCCGGCGTGGCGAGGTAGCGGCGTGTCCTGTCCACGAGCTCAAACGCCACCCAGAAAATGACGAAGGCGTTGACGACGTGCAGCGCGGAAATGGCGCGCAGCACACCGTGAGCATTCATGTGATAGGGCACCAACAGCAGCGACTGGAGGACGACGAGCGCTGGCACGGCGGCCGTCAGCCAGCGGAGGCGAATTGGGACGCGCCCCAACCAGCCGACAAGGATCAGCAGCAGGGGCAGGAAGAAGACAACCGCACCGTTGACGCTGGAGTGCCAGAAGAAGAATTCCGAATTCGCGAAGACTCCGAGGCCGGCGAGCATCACCTGCACGATCACTGAAGCGAGCACCAACCAGGCGCCCCAACCGAAAGCACGCCGAGCTCGCTCTCTCATTTCTATGACAGCCACAACAATGCAATCGCGATCACGGCCGGGAGTGCCTGCACCATCAAGATCCGCCAGCTGACAGTCAATCCGCCAAACAGGCCGGCCACCACGACGCAGACCAAGAAGAAAGTGAGGATCGCTCTGCCGCCCGTGACCCCGTACCAAACCAGGGCCCACACAAGGCCGGCGGCGAGGAAGGCGTTATAGAGGCCTTGATTGGCGGCCAGAACCGCTGAAGAGTCCGCGAACTCGGCGGTCGTTCCAAATGTTCGGCGCCCAAACGGTGTGCGCCAGAGGAACATCTCCAGGACCAAGAAGTAGGCGTGGAGCGCGGCGACCAGAACGATGGCGATGCTCGCGGCCAGGCGCACGGCGATAGGTTAGCTGGCGGTTACCTGGAAGCTCGCCGAGGCGCACCCGTTGACGTCGCATGCTCGGATGGTCGCCGGGCCGACCACCGCAGTGGATGGGACGCCGAACTGCTGTAGGAAAGTACCGTCGGACCCGACAGAGGGCGTCGCCACGGTCTTGTTGGTCGTCGTTCCCTGGATGAAGGTCAGAACGGCGACCTTGCCAGGCGTGAAGTTGAAACCTTTGACTGTCATCGACCCGGTCTTGACCACTATGTGGTTGGACGAGAGCGCGAGGCTGCGTGGGGCCTGAGTCGGCGTTGGCGTGGGACGCGCAGTTGGCGACGCCGTTGGTGAAGGCGACGCAGAAGGCGACGGGCTTGGGACCAGCGCGATCACATGAAGCGTCGCTGAGCCGTAACACTGCGAGGCCCAGCACACGCGGACCACGTGGTCCCCGGATCCGATGTCGCGCGGGACGAGGATCGGCTCGCTGACGTCGCCGTTCGCGTCGGCCTGGAACGGAAAAGTGTGGAGGTCGCTGAGCAGCTGGATCTCACCGACCTGGTTGACCGGCACGTGGCTCGCGGTCACGACCACGGTGTCCCCCGCCTTGACCGTCGACTCCGACAGCGTGACTGTCGACTTCTGGTGCGTGACGAGATACCCGACGCCTCCCAAGACGAGAAGCAAGACGATCAGCGCCCCACCGATGATGGCGATGAGGCCCTTGCGGGACTTACGGTTGGCCGGCGGCGGAGAGGACATCGGATGGATGGGGTCCACGGCCACTTCGGCGAGCGGCACTGTGGAAGCGAAGGCCGGATCCATCACTGCGGTTTTCGCCACAGCTTGTTTGAGGGGGTTCTTTCCGTCGACCGCCGCCGCAAGAGCGTCGACAAACGCGGTGCAGCTCTCCCAACGCAACGCCGGGTTCTTCGCCAGGCCGCGCAGGATGACCACGTCGACATGCGGCCCGAGATCGCTGTTGCGAGCGCTGGGAGGCGGGGGTTCGCGGTGCACCTGCGCGTAAAGAATTTCCATCAGGCCTTCGCCGTCGAACGGGATCACCCCGGTCAACATCTCGTAGGCCATCGTCGCGAGCGAGTAGCGGTCCGCCGCTGGACCGACCTGGCTGCCGGTGACCTGCTCGGGAGCCATATAGGCGGGAGTACCCGTGGTCACCCCGGTCATCGACTTGAGCGAGGAGCCCTGCATCAGCTTCGCCAGGCCGAAGTCGGCGATCACCGGCGTGTCGTCGGACTCGAGGAGGACGTTGGCCGGCTTGACGTCTCGGTGGACGATGCCGTGGCTGTGCGCGTAGTCGAGACCGGCGGCGATGCCGCGCAGGTATCTCAGAGTGGCGGGCGCATCGAGCCGCCCTTTGCTGAGCCGGCCGCTGAGGCTTCCGCCCGGGACGTACTCGACGATCATGTAGGGCGTTCCCTGGTACTCGCCGAAGTCGTAGACGTTGAGGATGTTGGGGTGGCGCATCTGCGCGATGGCCTGTGCCTCGTGCCGGAAGCGCGCGGTGGTGTCAGGGTCGGGCGCGATCGCCTGCAGGATCTTTACCGCGCCGGTGCGCTCGAGCTGCGAGTGGTAGGCGCGGTAAACGAACCCCATTGCCCCCTGGCCGATGAAGTCCTGGACCTCGTACTGGCCCAATTTGGTCCCCGGCGCGATCGACACGGTTGCTGATTATGAGGTTCGGTTGCTGGGGCCCAGCTTGAGTTAATCGAACCCTGACGCCCTAGGCCGTGACGTTTACCGAGTTCGACGTCAAGGAGTTGGCGGTGATGTAGGCCTGGCCCGCCAGCAATCCTGTCGGGAGAATGCCCACTGGAGTTTTGAAGGTGGTGTTAGTGCCCGGAGTGAAGGTTGCGTTCGCCGAGTGACAGGTTCCGCTCTGCCATACACATACCGCTATGGTTCCGGCGGAAAAGTTGTGAAAGGTCACCGTCGTGCTACCCACTGCGGAGACTGAGACCAGCGTGATCGAAGGGCTGGCGACCGGAGTCGGCGATGGGAGCGCGCTAGGCGACGGGCTCGGCGTAGATGCCGGGATTGGTGTCGCCTTGGGCGCGGGTACCGGGTTAGTGCCCGGTCCGGGAGATGCTCCTCCTGTTGGCGCGGGAGTTTGACCTGGCGTCGTGGTCGGTTGCGGGCTCGCACCCGGCGTAGTCGGGGGTGTCACACCCGGCTCGACAACGCGGAGGGTCGCGGACGCGTGGCATGTCGAGCCCCAGCAGATCCTGACGGTGTGATCGCCGGCACCGATGTTTCGCGGAATCGTGATGTCCGAGGTCACGTTGCCGTTCGCGTCGGCACGGAATGGAAAGTCGTGGATGACGCTGAGCAGCTGGATGCTTCCGCTCTGGTTCGTGGGTACGTGGGTTGCGGTCACGACCACCGAGTCGCCGGCCGTGACCGTTGACCTTGACAGCGAGAGGGTGGGCGTCGGCGGCCTTGCCGCGTACCAGATAGCTCCCATGGTGAGCAGCACGAGGAGGATCGCCGCCGCGCAAGCAGCAATCACGCGTCGGCGACCTCGCGGCTCTGCCGCCTGCTGGGCAGGCGCCGGCCAGGGAATCGCGTCCGTCGCCCTTGGGTTCACGGCATCGGCGAGCGTGGGTATGGCCACGGCGGCGGTTGCCACAGCCCTGTTGAGCTGCAATGTCGAGGCCAGACGTGGCGCCGTCACGATCATCCGCGCCGGTTCGGACTCTTCGGCAAGCCCGGCTGCGATAGCGTCGACAAAGGCGGTGCAGCTTTCCCAGCGCGCGGCGGGATCCTTCGCCAGGCCGCGCAGGATAGCCGCGTCGACCGCCGGGCTCAGGGACCTGTTGTGTGTGCTGGGCGGCAGCGCATCGCGGTGTACCTGCGCGTAGAGAAGCTCCATCAGACCCTCTCCGTCGAACGGGATCACGCCGGCGAACATCTCGTACGCGATCGTCGCCAGTGAGTAGCGATCCGCCGCAGGACCAACCTTGCTGCCGGTGACTTGCTCAGGGGCCATGTAGGCCGGCGTTCCGGTGGTCACGCCGCTCATCGACTTGACCGACGAGCCCTGCATCAGTTTCGCGAGGCCGAAGTCGGCGAGCACCGGGGTGTCGTCTTTCTCGAGCAAGACGTTGGCCGGCTTGACGTCCCTGTGTATTACCCCGATCCCGTGTGCGTAATCGAGGCCGCCGGCGATGCCGCGGAGATACTTCAGCGCTCGAGCCGGCGCGAGCCGACCCTCGCTCAGCCGGTCGGCGAGGTTTCCGCCGGGGACGTACTCCACGATCATGTAGGGCGTGCCGAGGTACTCACCGAAGTCGTACACGTTCACGATGTTCGGGTGGCGCAGCTGGGCGATGGCCTGCGCTTCGCGCCGGAAGCGTGCAGTCGTGTCGCGGTCGGGTGCGATCGCCTGCAGGACCTTGACTGCGCCAATCCGTTCCAGCTGTGGGTGGTAGGCGCGGTAGACAAGACCCATGGCCCCCTGGCCGATGAAGTCCTGAACCTCGTACTGCCCCAGCTTCGTCCCCGGTTCGATCGACAAGGGGCCTGATTATGGGTTCGGGAGCGGGGACCTACCTCGTCTTAACCAAACGTTGATGCTTGCCTGGTCTCAGGTGTCGCGCTTGCGGATGCGGTCCTCGCGCCGGATCGCCGTGATGCCGGCCAGGATGGACAGCGCGATCTCGCCGGGCGTCTGGGCGCCGATGTCGAGGCCGACCGGGCTCTGGATTCTGGCGATCACCTCTTCGGCGACTCCTTTCGCGCGCAGCGCCTCCAGGTGATGGCCGGTGTGGCGGCGGCTGCCGACCAGTCCGATGAAACGAGGCTCTTTCGGCAGCACCGCTTCGAGGGCTTGCACGAGGTCTTCGGCGTCGTGATCCGTGTGCACCACGTAGACGTCTGGGCCAAGTGCGCCGGGCAGGTCCGCAAGCGAGGTGACCGCCGGGGGCCAGCTCGCATTCTTCAGCCGGTCCGGTCGCGTCTCCACCAGCAGGATGCGGAAGCCGAGGTCCGGCGCCCAGCGGATTAGGGAGGCGGCGACGGGCGTCGCGGCGAAGATGACAAGGGTCGGCGCCGCGGGGTACGGCTCGAGGTAGACCTCGATCGAACCGAGGTCGTGGCTGTAGGTACGAAGCTCGGGGGCGCCGGCGTCGGCGATCCTGCCGGCGTCGGCGAGCGCCGCCGAATCGAACTCGCTGCAGCCGAGAGTCCCGGCGAGTGTGGCGGTGCGCGAAAGAAGGAGCTTCGCTCCAGTATGAGAAGGGGGCTCGCCGTCGACCTTGATCACCGTCGCAAGGACGACCTCTTCTCCTCGGGCGGCGCGGGCCGCGAGCTCCTGCTCGAGACTAGGCACGGGCGGGAGTGCGCATCAGCGCGGTGCGGATGATCGTCGCGGCGCCGGTGATTTCGTCGTCGGTCGTGGCGTAGCCCGTTGTCAGTCGCAGGCTGCCCAGCGCCTGTTCGAGGCTGAGTCCCATGGCGAGTAAAACGTGCGACGGATCGAGCGAGCCGGATGCGCAGGCGGATCCGCTGGACGCTGCGACTCCGGCCAGGTCGAGCGCGAGCAGGATGTCCTCGCCGCGGCGGTCGGCGAACGCGCACGTGGCGAAGTTGGGCAGGCGAGACTCGGAGCCGGTGAGCACACCACCAAGGTGGACGAGCAGCTCGCGCAGCGATGCGGCCTGTTGCTTGGCGAGTCCGGCTCGGGATGCGCGGTCGCGCACGCACACGGACAGCGCAGTCGCAACAGCGGTCGCGGCGCCGACGTCCTCGCGTCCGCCGCGGCGGCCCCATTCCTGGGGACCTCCATAAAGAAGGGGATCGATCCGCACCCCATCCCTGACCAACAGGATGCCTCCTCGCCCGCCGCCGAGCTTGGGGCCGCTGAGCGAGATCAGGTCCGCCCCATCAGGGATCGGGATCCATCGCGGCCCCGCACATGCATCGACGTGGACGAGGGCGCCGACCTCATGAGCCCGCGCGATGATCGCGTCGACAGGCTGAATGGTGCCGACCTCGTTGTTGGCGAGCCCGATCGAGACCAGCGCAGCGGAATCGGGAATTTCGAGTGGGCTCGCGTGCGCGTTGCGGTCGACCTTCGCCACGTGAACGGTGTGGCCTTCCGACTGGAGGCGCCGCACCGCGGCAATCACCGACTGATGCTCGGCGGCCCACGTCACGATCGCCCCGCTCTTCGACAGGCGGCGTGCGGCGCCGAAGAGCGCGAGGTTGACAGCTTCTGTGCCAGAGGCGGTGAACGAGATCTCGGTGCGGTCGGCGCCCAGCGCCTGGGCGGCCAGGTCGCGCGCTGCGTCCAGCGCGGCTCGGGCGGCGCGCCCTTCGGCATGCGGGCTCGATGGATTGCCGTCGGGGAGGTCGCGAAGCGCTTCGCGGACTTCGGGGAGCAACGGCGCCGAACCGGCGTCGTCGAGGTAGATGCGGCTAGCCGCGGCTTGGGTCCGGCTGCTGAATGAGCTCCAGGAGAGTGCCCTGGAAGCTCTTGAGATAAAGGTGAAGGTCGAGGATCTCGTCGACCGTGATCGGTTCGGCCACCGCGACCGGCTCGACCTCGTGCTCGGGGATCACCTTCTCGATTTCCTCCGCGGCGCCGCCGGCGATGGCGAGCACGACGACGAACGTCACCTGGCACTGCGCGCACGTGACCTGCAGGTTGAAGCGCTCCTCCTCATGGCTGAGGACCTGGACTTCGCACCCTTTGAGGCTGCGTCCGCAAACCGGGCAGTTGTAGAACCGGGCTCGGTCGCGGATGAACTCGATGATGCTCATCGCGGGGCCCATATTACGCCGGTGACGCTAGCGCTTACCTTCTATGCAGGTGCAGCCCGAGGCGCCCACGATCGCAGAGTGAATCGTGCCCGCGGGCAGCACCATCCGGTCGCCCGACTTGAGCTCCAGCTTGCGATCGTCTGCCTCGAGCACGAACGTGATCGAGCCGTCCACGCAGTACAGGACCTTCTCGTAATTGTGCGTGTGAGGCGCATACCGATCGCCAGGCCCGTTCGACCACGAATAGCAGCCGGTCGCCTCGCTTCGCAGGCGAGTCATCAGATCTTCCATCGTTCCGATTCTAAGATGGCAGCAGTGAAGCCCCGGTTCCTCGCCGACTGCAACGTCGGGCGGCTCGCGCGCTGGCTGCGTGCGCTCGGGTATGACGCGTCCTATCACGCGAGGATCGGCGACGCGGAGCTGGTCCGCGAGGCCGCGGCGGAGAGCCGGGTGCTGCTCACCCGTGATCGCGACCTGACCAAGCGCCGCGTCATCCAGACTGGCACCGTGCAGGCAATCCTCATTCGCGACGACGACGTGACCAAACAGCTACGCCAGGTGTTCTCGGAGCTTGGGCTCGAGCTGAAGGAGGCCCTCACGCGGTGCATCGTCTGCAACTCCGAGCTCGAGTCGCGCGTGCCGGCGACGGTTGCAGAGCGCGTGCCGCCGTACGTGCGCCGCACGCAGTCGCGCTATTCGGAATGCCCTGACTGCGGGCGGATCTACTGGGCCGGCACTCACTGGCAGCGGATGCGTGAGGTGCTCGCGGGACTGTGAGGGACATCCTGCGCCGTCTGGTCGCGGGCGATCTAACCGAAGAGCAAGCGGTTTCCGAGCTGCGCCGGCTTCAGCTGGATGAGCTCGGCGGTCGCGCGAAGCTCGACCTGGGCAGGTTCATGCGGCGCGGCATCCCAGAGGTCGTCCTGGCGACCGGAAAAACGCCGGCTGACGCCGCGCGACTGGCCATCGCGATGGCCGAGCGCCAGGGGCAGGGCCTGATCAGCCGGATGAGCGACGAGCACAAAGCGGCATTGCAGAATGCCGCCGGCGCCGCCGGCATGCAGGTGATCAGCTACGCGGCGTCAGCGCGTGTGGTCCGTCCGGGATTCGCGCCGGAGGCACTCGATTGCCGGGTGGGCATCCTCACGGCGGGGACGTCGGACCTGCCCGCGGCCGAGGAAGCGAAGATGGTCGTCGAGGCTTGCGGAATTGAGGTGAGGATCCATGCGGACCTGGGGGTCGCGGGCCTACATCGATTCGTCGGTCCGCTGGCTTCGACACTCGAATGGGGCGCGGAGGTCGTGATCGTGGCCGCCGGGATGGATGGCGTCTTGCCCGGCCTGGTCGCAGGCCTCGTCGACGTCCCGGTGATCGGCCTGCCCGTTTCGACGGGTTATGGGCGCGGAGGCGCGGGCGAGGCGGCGCTCACGACGATGCTCCAATCCTGCTCGACGGGGCTTGTGGTGGTGAACATCGACAACGGCGTCGGCGCCGGCGCCGCCGCGGTGCTGATCGCTCAGCGCCGCCTTCGCGGCCGGAACGATGCCACTACCGCAGCCACCAGCGCCGCCAGCAGCAGCACCCCGAACAAGACGGGCGCGACCGCGCGCCACATGTCGACACCACCAGGAACGGCGAAGGTGAGAGCGAGTACCAAGACCACCAAGAAAACGGCGGCGAGCAGCCACGGGAAGCCGCGCCGGCGGCGGCCGTAGAAAAGGAGCCAGAGGGCGCCAGGTTTCTTTTTGGGCGTGTTCACAGCAGGCCGGTCAGGTCGCTGAGCGACGCAATCATCGGGATGCCGGATGGCGGTAGTGCCTCCGCGTGCGCGGTGAAGATGACGGCCCGCATCCCGAGCGCGCGCGGCCCGTCGTAGTCCTCGCGCACCCGGTCTCCGACGAACAGGGCGTGCTGAGGTTCCACGCCGATAGCGTCCAGCGCGGCCCGGTACAGCTCGGGCGCGGGCTTGCGCCGGCCGACCTCACTCGAGAAGACCACCGCATCGACCATCTCGCTGATGCCGTTCGTGTTCACCTGGCGCCGCATCATCTCAGGCGGAAAAGGGGCGTTTGAGCAGACGGCTCGCTTGATCCCGTGCGCCCCCAGCCAGGAGAGCACCTGCAGCGCGTCGGGGTCGAGCTTGACTGCGCGGTCCCAGCTCATCTGCTCGGCGTCGAGGATGTCGTAAAGCAGGTCGTCGGGGAGGTTCATGCCGGCTGCCGCCCAGGCCTTCCGGTAGACGCTCATGTAGTCGACCTCGTCCTCGTTGATGCTCCCGACGTACTGCTCCATCGGCACGAGGACCTTTTCGAGGATTGCCTGCGCCTCGGGCGCCGCGACTCCCAGGGCGGAGGCGATGCGGGGCCGGAAGTGGCGAATCACGGCCAGGAGGTCTTCGGTGGGGTATTCGAACGTGACGAGCGTCCGTCCGTAGTCGAAGAGCACGCCTCGCGTTGACCCCACGAACTCTGAGCCTACGGCGTGAGTTCGTGGGGACCCCCTTTCAAAGTCGGGCATCCGCATATCCTGAAGCCCGTGGCAAAACGACTCACGCACCTGGATGACAAGGGCGCGGCGCGGATGGTCGACGTCTCGGCAAAGGCCACGACGGCGCGCGAGGCTCTCGCTGAATGTGTGGTGAGGATGGCGCCCGCTACTTTGCGCGCGGTTCGCGAGGGAACTGCCAAGGGAGATGCGCTCCAGGTTGCTCGGGTCGCCGGCATCATGGCGGCCAAGAAGACGTCCGAATTGATCCCTCTCTGCCACCCGCTGCCGCTGACGAGCGTCACGGTGGACTTCGAGTTCGTTCGCGGCGGTGTGCGCGTCCTGGCGCGAGCGCGAGTCACCGGGCAGACCGGTGTCGAGATGGAAGCGCTCACTGCGGCAGCGGTGGCCGGGCTGACCCTGATCGACATGACGAAAGGAGTCGAGAAGGGCGTGTACCTCGAGGCGGTCCGGCTGCTGGAGAAATCGGGCGGCCGGTCGGGGACGTGGAAGCTCAAGCCCAGGTGACCAAGGCATATGTGATCACGGTCAGCGACCGCGCTTCCGCCAAGAAGATGCCCGACGAGAGCGGGCCGGCGCTGGTGCGGATCCTGAGGCAGGGTCACTTCGAGGTCTCCGGGCCGGATGTCGTGCCGGACCATCAGCAGAAGATCACCGACGCATTGGTCGCGGCGGTCGCGGCAGGCTTTGACATCGTGGTCACGACAGGCGGCACGGGCCTGGGTCCTCGAGACGTGACGCCGCAGGCCACCGCCACGGTGATCGACTTCGAGGTGCCTGGCATCGCCGAGGCGATGAGAAGCGCCGGCACCGCGAGCACTCCGATGGCGGCGCTGTCGCGCGCGATCGCGGGGGTGAGCGGCCGCACGCTGATCATCAACGTGCCCGGCAGCGTGAAGGGCGCGACCGAGTCGCTGGAGGCGGTGATGCCGATCGTCGGCCACGCAGTCCGGCTGCTGCGCGGCGACACCTCTCATTAGTGAACCTCAACTCGGACCTTGGCGAGGGCGCGGAGGACGACGACGAGATCCTGACGCTCGTCGACAGCGCGAACCTGGCATGTGGCGTCCACGCGGGCTCAGTGTCCATTTCCATTGCGACTGCTTCGCGATGCGCTGAATTAGGCGTTGAGATCGGCGCGCATCCGGGATTCGACGACCGCGCCAGCTTTGGGCGGGTCGAGCTACCCCTGTCTGTGGAGGAGATCGAGGCGTTGGTCGCTTTCCAGGTCGCGGGACTCGCGGCCATCGCACCGGTCGCGTACGTCAAGCCGCACGGAGCTCTGTACCACCGCTGCCAGAAGGATTCCGCAGCGGCCGACGCGGTCGCGCGAGTGGCCAAGGCGCACGGTGTCGGGTTGATGGGGCAGCCTGGTTTCGAGCTGATCGCTGCGGCGAAACGCGCCGGCATCCCGGGTTATCGCGAAGGGTTCGCCGACCGCCGCATGTTGCCGGACGGCCGCCTGGTGCCTCGCTCTGAACCTGGATCGCGGTTCGATTCCGCACACGCAGCCGATCACGCGATACGCCTTGCGCAGTCAGGGCTTTACGACACGCTCTGCATCCACGGCGATAGCCCAGGCGCGGGCGTGGTCGCGGCGGCGGTCCGGCGAGCGCTCGACGAGGCGGGGATCGTGACCACGCGGCTGGCGTCTTAGTGGTCGCCTTCTCGATCGTGGAGCTGACCGACCTCGAAGACCTGCGCAAGCTGGCGGACCTGTTCGCCGACGTCTGGGGACGGCCCGGTGAGCCATCCCTCACCTCTGACGTCCTGAAGGCGCTCGCGCATTCCGGAAACTACGTGTGCGGCGCGTACACGGACACGCGACTGGTCGGGGGCCTGGTCGGGTGGTTCGGCGGCGTGCCACCGCACGAGCTGCACCTGCATTCGCACATCCTCGGCGTGGTCGCCGGTAAAGAGGCGCACGGCCTTGGCTTCGAGCTCAAGCAACATCAGCGCCGGTGGTGTCTCGAGCGCGAGCTCAAGGTCATCGAATGGACGACCGATCCCCTGGTGAGGCGCAACGCGTACTTCAACCTGACCAAGCTGGGCGCCGAGGCGCACAGATATCTCGTCAACGTCTACGGCGAGATGACGGATGAGATCAACGCGGGGGAGGAGTCCGACCGCTTGCTGATCAGCTGGCGGCTGGATTCTCCATCGGCGGAGGCTGCCGCCGCGGGTCGCGGTCCCGAGCCGCCATTGGAGCAGCTGCGCAAGGACGGAGCAGCCGAGGTGCTGGTGGTCGGTAAGGCCGGCGAGCCGGTCGCGACATTTGACAGTTCCTCTTCTTCCCCTCTTTCCGCGCGCGTCCTTCTATGTCAGGTGCCGGATGACATCGTTTCCCTCAGGCGCTCCGACCCCGCGCTCGCCCGCGCATGGCGGGTCGCGCTGCGCAAGGCGTTCACGGAGGCTCTCGATTCCGGCTACGAAGTCAGCGGTGCGACGCGGTCCGGCTGGTACGTGCTCGAAATCGGAGCCAACTAGACTTTCCTCGTGCTGCAGGTTGGGGACAAGGCGCCCGAGTTCAGTCTCCCGACCACCGGAGGGACCGAGCTCACGCTGGCCGACGCGCTCAAGAAGCACAAGGCGCTCATCTTTCTCTTTTACGTGCTCGACTTCACGGGTGGTTGAAGGATGGAGCTGACCGAGTTTCGGTCCAGGAACGACGCAGCCGTCGCGGACGGCATTGGCATCTACGGCATCAGCGTCGACTCGGTGTTCTCGCATACGGCTTTTGCGAAGGAGCTGGGCGGGTTGCCCTACGAGCTGATCGGTGACTTCGAGCGCAAGCTGGTCCACGCATTTGGAGTCGCGCGGGAAGATGTGGCGGGCTACTCGGGTATGGCGCGAAGGACGGTTTTCGTGATCGACGGCGATGGCGTCATCACGTATACATGGATCACATCGCGCGAGCAGCCGCAGCCGGATTACGACCTCGTGATCGAAGAGGGGCGCAAGGCGGCGGCCAAATCAGCGAACCAGGCCAAGTCGTGACGAAGGCCCTCATCGAACAGATCGAGGCGTCGTGGAACGACCTTTTCGAGACGGTGACGAAGCTCGGGCCTGGCGGCTTGATGCGCGCGGCGCCGGACGGGTGGGCGGTCAAGGACCACCTGGCGCACGTTGCCGCCTGGGAGCATTCGCTGGTCGGGTTGATCGAAGGTCGCGACCGCGTGTCGGCGATGGGCGTGCTCGAGCCGGTCGAAAAAGAGACCGACCCGATCAACGCGGCGATCCAGAAGCTGCATGCGGGCGAAACTCCGGAGCAGGTGCTGAAGTACTTCCGCGACTCGCACGCGAGCCTGATGGCCGTGTTAGGAACGTTGAGCGAGGCTGACTTGCAGAAGCCGTACTCTCACTTTCAGCCGGCCGACCCCGACGAAAAGAGGCCGGTAATCGGATGGGTCGCTGGCAACACGTACGAGCACTACGCCGAACACATCGGCTGGATCGATCAATTGACCAGGGAGTCGAGCGCCGCACGCTGAGCCGTGCGCATCCGGAGCGCAGCTTCGATGGTGACCTCGGTGAAGCTCAGCCTGTCGCCCGGCAGCAGCTGAGCCGCGACCGGCATCGCGGCGCCGGCCACAGTCGCAACCACTGGATAGCCGCCGGCGGTCTGGTGATCAGCCATGAGAAGGATCGGCTGTCCGCTGCGCGGCACCTGGATCGCTCCGGCGGCCAGGCCGAACGAGAGCAGCTCGTCGCCTGAGGCGTCGATTCCGGAGCCTTCCAGCCGGTAGCCCATCCGGTCGGCGTCCTTGCTGACCTTGAAGGTGGAGCCGAAGAGCTCCTTGCGGCCGGCGGCGCCGAGCCGCCTGATGTGTGGACCGGCGATCGCTTGCAGTTGGTGGTTGCTGTAGTCAGGAAGGAGGTTGCGAGTGAGCTTGCGGCCCGAAATTGCCGGTCCGGACGGCGGGCCGGCCGTGCTTATGACATCCCGCGCCATCAGCTGGCGGCCGTGCATTCCGCCCCGGGCGGCAAGCATGTAGGTCGACATCGAGCCGAGCCAGCGATCCCCGGCAATCCCGCCGCCCACCGCGATGTACGCGCGAGCTCCCGAGCGGCGGCCGGCGAACGTGACCTCGTCGCCTTGGTGGAGGAATATGCCCTCCCACATCGGCACCGGATCGCCGTTGACGCGAGGATCGAAATCCGCGCCGGTGATCGCGATGAGGCAGGACTCCATTGCTATCAGCTCCGGTCCGTTCAGCGTGCACTCGAGAGTCGCCGCGCCCTCGTCGTTGCCGGCGAGCAGGTTGGCCGCCCTGTGCGCGAACCGATCCATGGCGCCGCCGGGCGGAACGCCGGCCATGATCGCGTTGGGGCGGCCGAGGTCCTGAATCGTCGTGAAGACTCCGGGCTTTCTGACTCTGAGCTTTTCGCTCATTGGGCGAAGAACTTGACGCGGTCGCCGGCGCGGAAGAGGCATGGCGGGTCGGAGTCGGGGAGAAAGAGCTTGACCGGCGTGCGTCCGATGAGGTGCCAGCCGCCGGGTGAGGGTAGCGGGTAGATTCCGGTCTGGCGCCCGGCGATCGCGACCGACCCGGCGGGCACCTGCGTCCGCGGCACGTGGCGCCGGGGCAGCTCGAGCTCTTCGGGCAGCGGGCCGAGGTAGGCCCAGCCGGGCACGAAGCCGACGAGGAAGACGCGGTAGATGGGACGGGTGTGGATCGCGACGATCTGTTTTGGCGTGAGTCTCAGCTGTGCGGCGACTGCTTCCATGTCGGGTCCGTCATAGGTCACGGGGATTCGGTGGAGGCGGCCGGGTTCGGCCATTGGCGGGCGTTTGGAGGCGAGGCGTTTGATCGCCGTCGTCAGTGCTTCGTAGTTGGTCTGGTCGGGGTCGAAGTGGACGGTCACGCTCGCGTAGCCGGCGACGGCCTGGCGCACGTCGCGCCTTTTTTTCAGCGCAGCCGCGAGCGCGATGGCTCGCGTGTTGAGGGCTGTGTCGAGGCGCGTGCCGAGCTCCGCGAGGAGCGCGGAGTCACCTAATGGATGGGTTCTTACCTTCGGGGTGGAGGGCGGCGCTGGCATGTGCGCTCACAAGAATGGCGTAGAAGATGCCGGGCACGAGGCCGGCGCAGATCAGTCCCACGCAAGCCAGGCCGATTGCCCAGCCGGTGACGACGGCGGCGGCGGCGAGATTCCAGGTCGCGAAGTCGTTTTTGACCGCGTTGATGGAGCCTGGAAAATCGACGTATTCCTGGGGGCGCCCGGTGCGCGCGAAGCGGGCCGTCGCGTGCGGCATGTGGAGCAGCAGAAGCAGTCCCCAGGGCAGGGCGAGGAGGAAGGCGGCCACGACGTGCGCGTAGAGCTGAGAAAGAGGGACGTCGGTCATGTGCCACAGGTGGGCGCCATAAAGCCTGTCGGCGAACGGGTTGATCGCAATTGCGAAGGGGGCGGTCAGGACGATCACCGCGAGCGACGTCCAGAAGCCGTCGGAGAAGAGGCGGGTGGAGAGGGTCCATGTGGGAGGTCCTTGGGTGGGATCCGTCGCCGCCGCCCGAGTGGCTGCGATGGCGTAGCCGAGGAGGGGGATGAAGGCGATGGGCAGCAGAACCACTGCCGCGACGCCGGGCAGCCACGTTGATTTCCAGTCGCCGCGAAATGGCCAGGAGAACGAGTCGGCGACGAATTTCACACGGGTAATTAGGCCCGTTTGGCGCCGAACGCACCGAATGTGGTCAGTTCATGCGTGCGTTTGGGCCCAAACAGACTGAATCCGAAGGCGCGGGATGCGCTACTGGGCTTGAGCTTCCAGGTCGCCGGTCCGCTCGTAGTCTTCGAGCGCGAAGGCGCAGCCGTCGGGGTCGCGGAAACCCAATACCTTGACGCTCAGCTTCAAGCCGGAGCGCTCGAGCAGGCCTTCCATGATGCCGGCGTGGAAGCGGCATGTCACCGGGGCTCGGCGGCAGACCTCGGCGAAAAGGCAGTTGGTGCAGTCGACGATGCCGTCGCGTCGGGCCTCGTATTCGGCGCCCATCTCCATCATCGGTTCGAGCGCGGCCAGCGGGCTTTTGGCTCCCGATCGCGAGAGCTCCACTCCGAGCGAGCGTCCGGCGCGCCTCACCGCATGGCTGCCGATGTCTCCGAGGCCTTCGAACGCTTTGGCCAGGGCTTCGGCCAGCACGTCGTAGCGGCGCATGGGGTGGCTGATCTGGACGGGGCCGCCGGTGAGCTTGTAGATCTTGGCGGGCTTGCCGATGAGGCCGCGCCGGCGCTCGACGTCAAGGTAGCCCAGGGCGACGAGGCGTTCTAGGTGCTCGAAGGCCACCGAACGGTGGACACCCGCCTCGCGCGACACCTCATCCACGCTGCGCGCCTTGCGATCGGCATAGAACCGAAGGAGGATGTCCCGCCGCGTGAAATCCCGTAAGGCCCCAAGGGCCCTTTCCATGTCCGAGCTCACGACCCTAGCTTACCCGGGTTTGTCAGGTATGTTGGGTTCCGGCAAGACAATAGAAGGACAAGGTTGTCTTCGAAACGTCGTTAGACTACCTTGAACGATTGCGGTAGGAGGCTTGCCAGTTTGCCATTGAAGACCAAGCTTCGCTCGGTGTTGCCTGCGGTGGTGGTGGCCTTTTTCGGCCTGCCCCTTCCGCTCCCCGTGCCCACACCGGGCGGTCTGTCTGTGCCTGTGCTGCCGTCGGTGTCGGCGACTCCGCTCTCGCTGCCGACCCTCCTACCGCCGGTCACGTCGTCCAGCTCAGCGCTGCCCTCGGTTGCGGCCACGCCGGCTGCGTCGTCTGCCGGTGCGCCCGTGGCGGGCGGCGGCGTGCCGAGTGCGACGGGTGGGGCCGGCACGCCGGGTGCTCCGGACGGTGGAACTCCGCCGCCGCGCGGGCTGCCTATCCCGTTCACGACGATCGTCATCTCGTCACCGCTTGACGTCGCGCTCGCCGTCGCCCTGGCGAGCCTGCCCCTGCTGCTTGGGATCTGGCTCCTTGTCTTCGGCCGGACCCTCGCGTCCGCGCGCCGGGCCAGGGAGGCTCAGCTCCGACTGGCGCTCGCCGGCGATCTCGGGCTGAGGCCTCGCGAACTGACCTCGCTGAATACGAAAGCGCTGTTCAAGCTCCGCGAGCAGGCTGCCTTCGACGACCTCACAGGTGCTCTGCGCCGGGGGGCGGGCATCTCGGCCATAGACCGCGAGGTCGCCAGGGCTCGGCGCCATAAGAGCCCGCTTTCGCTTGCCTTTGTGGACATCGACGGGCTGAAGGCTGTCAACGACCGCCGGGGCCACGCCGCCGGCGACAGGCTGATCCGCGGCCTGGCCGAGGCTTTGAAACAGGGGCTGCGCGACCAGGACCTGCTCGTCCGCTATGGCGGCGACGAGTTCGTCTGCGTCCTGCCCGACACACCCGCCGAGGCCGGCGTCGCCAAGCTGAGCGAGATCCGCACAGCAGCGGCCAAAGCCGGCCTCCGGTTCAGCGTCGGGCTAACTGCGCTGCAGCGGTCGGACGACGTTGTCTCCCTGCTCGCGCGTGCCGACCGGGAGCTCTACCTGGTCAAGGCACGGCGGGGCGACATCGTGCAGCTGCCGCCGGCGCAGCAGGGCGGGAGCCGAAAGAGCCGAATCACGGCTTGACAACTCTTTCCATCTGGTGTTTAGTGGGTCTGTACCCAATAAACCGGAGGGAGAGTTGTGCGAGTCACCCACTTTCGGGTAGTTCAGGGGCCCTGCGCGTATCTGCCTGAAAGGGGGCAGATCCTGCCCTCGCGTTCGCATACGGGGGGTGGCCGGTGATCCAGCGTGGCCTTCGGGAGCGAATCGCGGTTTCCTTCCTCGCCGCAGCCCTGGTGCTCGCGGTGGTCCTGGGCGTCATGACGGTGCAGTCCTTCACCGGGCCCAACTCCAGGCTCGTCGCCTCTGGCGACGTGTCCGGCCAGCAGCAGGCGGCGCCGGATGCGACGACCGCCAGCTCAGCCGGCGGAGCTGGGGCTGGGGCGAGTACGGCGTCGGGCGGTGGTGGGTCGGCGGCGGCCGGCGGCGGCAAGATCACGATCGGCGGGTTCTTCGACATCACGGGTCCCATCGACTCCTCGGTCGAGCGCGACACCGTGCGCGCCTACATGCAGGCGGTGAACGCGTCGGGTGGGATCAACGGGCGCCAGGTGGAGTACGTCTGGTGCGACTCCAAGTACGACGCGAGCTCGGCGCACTCGTGCGCGCAGCAGATGATCGCCCAGAACGTGATGGCGGTGGTCGGCCTGACCGCGCCACTGGGCGAGAACAACGAGATCAGGACATTGACCGCCGCGGGCATCCCGGTCATCGGCGGCCTCGGTACCCCGGCTGAGTTCTCGGATCCGCTGTCGTATCCGGTCTCCACGAGCTTCTTCCGCTACGGGACCGCCATCGCCGACCAGGCTAAGGCGCTCGGCGTGAAGAATCCGGCGGTGGTCGTGCTGGGCGACGTGCCGTGGGTGCATGCGGTCGAGGCCAACCTGTTGAACCGCCTGGTCTCGAACGGCGTCGGCTATGTCGACGTGGAGGAGGTTTCGGCGACGCAGGCCAACTACACCGCGACGGTGTTCAACATGCAGCACTCGAACCACGGAGCGTCAGGCGGCGGGTCGGCCCCGAGCAAGAAGTGCGGGGCCACCGACCGGGGGTGCCCGGACTACGTGATCGCTGCGCTCGATCCGTTCAGCTATCACCGCCTCTTTGATGCGATGCAAGCCGCCAACTGGTACCCCGGCGTGCTGGGCGCGGGGCTCGACAAGTTCAACGTCCAGCAGTCGTACGGCAAGGAGCTCGCAAAAGCCCATTCGCTGGTTCCATTCGTTTCGCCTTACGACAACCGGGGCAACGCGACGGTCCGCCAGTACCTCGGCACGGTGCAGCGCTACTACCCAGGGCAGTTCCAGGCGCTTGACATCTATACGCAGCATTCGTGGACCGCCGCGATGGTGTTTCACGAAGCGGCTAAACGCGCGGGTGCGAACCTGTCGCGCGAAACCTTGATCCAGGCGCTGAACTCCATCCAGGGGTTCCAAACAGGCTGGTCTGTGCCACTTTCCTATGGCGCCGGCGCGAAGGATCCTAATCGCTGCTTCATGTACACGTCGCATGAGGGCAGCGGCTGGCATACGACGTCGGGCTGGATCTGTAGCTAGACGATGGCCACTTTCGCGGCCTACACGATCATCGGCCTCAGCGTCGGAGGGGTCTACGCGCTTGCCGCGCTAGGCATCGTCCTCATCTATCGCACGACCGGTGTCTTGAACTTCGCGCACGGGGCGATGGGCATGTTCTCGACCTTCGTCGCGTGGCAGATCTTCTATGGGATGGCGCACCCGTACTGGCCGCAGTGGCTGGCGACGGCGATCGCCATCATCGCCGGCCTCGTTTTCGCGGCGTTGCTCGGCCTTTTCCTTGACCTCGCCGTCTTCCGGTGGGTACGCACGCGGCCGCCGGTGGTCAAGGCCGTGATCACGATCGGCATCCTGCTCACGCTGCAGGCGACCGCGTCGCTGATCTGGAAGAACAACCAATACCACCTGTCGATCTACGTGCTGCCGAAAGACTGGGTGGCGAACATCGCGGACGTTCCCGTCGGCGCCAACTCGATCGCGATCATCGTGGTGGCGCTGGGTCTCGCCTTTGGATTGGCTGCTTACCTTCGCTACACAGCCTTCGGCCGGTCGATGCGCGCGGTGTCGGACAGCCCGACGGCGGCCTCGCTGTGGGCGGTGCCGGTGGGAAGGGTGAGCGCGGTGAGCTGGATGCTGGGGAGCCTGATCGCCGCGGTGGCCGGAATCCTGATCACGCCCTTCATCAACTTCGACACGACGAGCCTGACGCTTCTGATCGTCGACGCACTGGCGGCGGCGCTGATCGGGGGGATGGTCTCGCTGCCGCTCACGGTGCTCGGCGGTTTCATCCTCGGCCTGCTCGAGACGTATCCGACGATCTGGATCCAGTCGCTCGGCTTTCCGCGGCTGGTGGCTCTTGTCGTGATCCTGGCCGTGCTGATAGTGCGGAACCCGCGCGGGTTGACGGCGGTGTCCAGGTGACCTGGTGATCTGGTGACCTGGTCGTCCCGCCTCACGGTCCGCGTCCTGCTGGCGCTGCTCGCCTTCGCGGTGCTCGCCCGGCTGCCCGCCGGACTGGACATTGGATTCCAGTTCGACGCCGAGCTGGCGGTCGTGTGGGGATTCGGGATCCTCAGCCTGGTCTTGCTCACGGGCTACGTCGGGCAGGTTTCCCTGTGCCAGGCGACATTCGCCGGGGTGGGGGCGTATGCGGCCGGGATGATGGTCTCGACCTACCACGTCAGCTACTTGATCGCGGTTGCGGTGGCCGTGCTCGCGGCGTTTGCGCTCGGCGTCGTCGTCGGGCTGCCGGCCTTGCGCCTCAGCGGGATCACGCTCGCGATCGTGACCCTGGGCATCGCCCTGGTGTTCGACCGCTACGTCTTCCAGGACGCAGCCTTCGCCTGGTTCACGGGCGGCAGCGGCGGCTGGCGCGTGGACGGAGCAAGGATGTTCGGCGTGCAGATGGATTCGTCGAAGCACCTGCTGGCGGCTTACGTCCTGCTCGTCGGGCTGTTCTGCCTGGTCGCGCTGCTCATGGTCAACCTGCACGATTCCGGCGCGGGCCGGCGCTTTCGCGCCATCCGCGACTCAGAGCTTGCGGCATCGACGATGGGCGTAAACCTGACGCGGTACAAGCTGTTGGCGTTCGGCATGTCGGCGGCGATCGCGGGGCTTGGCGGATCGTTCTATCCACTGGTCGCGGGCTCGGTCAGCCCTCAGCCCTTCTGGCTCTTCACGTCGCTGCAGCTCGCCGCGATCGCCGTGCTGATGGGCGTGCGCTACGTGCCCGCGGCCGCGCTGGGCGGAGTCTTCATGGCGTTCGTGCCCGATGTGCTGACGCGATTCGGTCACGGCAATGTCGGCCGCTACAGCTACGACATCTCGTTCGACTGGTTTCAGATCGCGGTCGGCGTGCTGCTGATCATCCAGCTGATCCTGATGCCGGATGGTGTGTGGGGCGACCTTCGCGGCCGCATCGCGCACGCGGCGGCGCACGCGAAGTCTGCTGCGCGCGCGGTGGCAAAAGGGCGGGTGCGAGTCGCGTGACGATGCTGCGAGTGCGCGACGTGACGGTGAGATTCGGCGGAATCGTCGCGCTCGACGGTGTTTCGCTCGATCTCAACCGTGGTGAGATCCTCGGACTGATCGGACCCAACGGCGCCGGGAAGACGACGCTGTTCAACTGCATCTCGGGCGTCATCCGGCCGGATCAGGGCTCGATGTTCTTCGAGGGCCGCTCGCTGAAGTTCGCACCGCCGCACGAGCGCGCGCGCCGTGGGATCGCCCGCACCTTCCAGAACCTTCAGCTCTGGGGCTCGATGACGGTGCAGGAAAACTTGACAGTCCCGATGGATGCCCTGGGCGGGCGCAACACGTTCAGCGATGCGTTGCACCTGCCGTTTTCAACGTATGCGGAGCGAGCGTCTTCGGAGCGCGCGAGGGCGATCCTTCACGTGCTCGAGCTGGACGACTACGCCAGGACTCTTGCCGGTGACCTGCCGGCGGGGATCCAGCGACGGGTCGAGATCGCGCGCGCGCTGGCGGGACGGCCGCAGCTGCTGCTCCTCGATGAGCCGGCCGCGGGACTCGATGCTCGCGAGACCGGGCACCTGGCGGAGCTGCTGCACACGGTTCGCGAGCGGTTCCACGTCTCGATGCTGCTGGTCGATCACGACATGAGCCTTGTCCTGCCGGTCAGCGACTACGTCTACGTGCTCGACTTCGGCAAGGTGCTCGCGAAGGGCCGGCCCTCGGCGATCCAGAACGACCCGAAGGTGATCGCTGCCTACCTGGGCGACGAATCTTCCAAGGAATCGAACAAGTCACGTGACGTGGTTGCGATGCCAAGAAGGAAAGATGAGGCGCCGCTGCTCGAGGTCAAGCAGCTCGCCGCCGGCTATGGGCACCTCGAGGTGATCCGCGACGTGAACCTCGCCGTTCGGCCTGGTGAGGTGGTGGCGTGCATCGGCGCCAACGGCGCGGGCAAGACGACCACGCTGCGTGCGATCTCAGGCATGATCCGTCCCCGTTCAGGAACTGTGACGTTTGACGGGCGCGATATCACCGGCAAGACGGCGGAGCACATCTCGCGCCAGGGCCTCATCCACATCCCGGAGGGCCGGGGGCTGTTTCCCAACCTCAGCGTCGAGGACACGCTCCGGCTCGTCTCGAACAGCATCGGCAAAGAGCCTGACCTCGCCACTGCGTACAGGCTGTTTCCGAAATTGAAGGAGCGGCGCCATCAGGCGGTCGGGACTCTTTCGGGTGGCGAGCAGCAGATGGTGGCGCTGGCGCGCGCGGTTCTCGCGCGACCTCAGCTCGTGATGGTGGACGAGATGTCGCAGGGCCTGGCGCCGACCGTCGTGCGCCAGCTGTTCGACATCATCCGGATGATGCGCGACGAGGGCATCGCGGTGTTGATCGTCGAGCAGTTCGTCGATTCGGCGCTTGAGGTCGCCGACCGCGCGTACGTTTTCGAGCACGGGACCATAGGCCATTCCGGGTCGGCGGCCGAGCTGCGCGCGGACCGCAAGCTGATCTCCGGTTCTTACCTCGGCAGCGCTGTCGACGTGGTCGCGGCCTCGAACGGCAACGGTCATCACGCCGACCCGGCGCTGATGGAGGTCGTCTCGGTGAAGCTGCCGGCCAAGCTCAAGCGGACGCTCGAGGAGCGGGCGGAAAGAGAAGGCCGGCCGACCGGAGCGGTGGTGATGGAGCTGCTCGAGGGGGTGAAGCGTGTTTAGGCCCCTCACCCTGGCCCTCTTATCGTGCGCCCTGCGCGCGCCCGGCCCGATGGGGAGAGGGAAACGAGCCTTCGTCGTCCTCAACACGTTGCTCATGGTGTTTGCCGCCATCGTGCTCGTGCCGGCGTTTGTGCTGGCCGACGTGCCCGCGAGCTACAACAGCTACGGCTACGCCACGGGCGTGCATTACATCGCGGGCAGCGACGCCTTCCCCAACTTCGAGCATGGCGCGGTCAACAATCGCTACCCGCTGGCGCAGGTCGAGCAGGACGCGAGCCCTTCTTCCACCGCGGTCGCTACGTATTCGGACAGCGGTCCGCTGGTCGCCACAGGCGGGTCGGCGTACAACCAGGGCTGTACGACCGGGGACAAGCCGCCGCCCAAGGAGGTCTGTCAGAACCCGAACAACCAGGTGCCGTATTCGAGGTCGACCTATCCGGGGGGTCCTGGCAAGTCGCACATCGACAGCTGCAACAACTCGAACTCCTGCCCCGCGGCCGGTGCTGACAGCGAGGCGGCGCAGCTGAACGCCAGCGCGTACGGCTACTACTCGGGTGGGGCGAGCGCTCAGCAGCCGTTCAGCGGCGCCTCCGGAAAGACCAGCACCGTGGTGGATTCGAGCGGGAACCTCATCGTCATCACGCACTCGGAAGTGCAGAGCTGGTCGATGGGCACCGTCCAGGTGACCAAGGTGATGGTGGACGTCAAAGCGGTGAGCAATCTCTCCGGCGGCAGCGGCGAGGCGACCGTGACGGGCGGGAAGGTGACTTTCAACGGCCAGCCGGTCAGCGTCACCGACCAGGGCGTCACGGTGCAGGACAAGCAGCTCATCCCGTGCACCTCGGTGCCGAAGCCGCCACCGGCGCCGGCCCCCCCGCCCCCTCCCCAGCCGCCCCCGGTGGTGCCGCCCATCGGCGGCCTGCCGGTGGGTGGTTCCAGCGCTCCGCCGAGCGGCGGTTCCCCCAGTGGATCGTCGGGCGCGCCTTCCAGCAGCTGCGTGCCAGGCGTGGACATCACGTACTTCAAGTTCTATACGGTCGCGCCGAGGAAGACGATCGACGGCAGCCACGTGACGATCTGGGCGACCGGGCTGCACATCGTCGTGACGCATCCCTCGCCCGGGCCAGGAACGCCGACGCAGAGCACCGAGTACATCCTTGGCGAAGGTTTCGCCGACACCACCGCCGGCAACGGGGCGGGTGGGTCGGACCTCGGATTCGGGGGCTTCGGTGACTTCGGCGGATTCGGCGGGTTCGACCAGGGCGGCGGGTTTGGCGCCGATTCGAATCCAGTAGCAGGCGCGGCGAAAGCCATCGGCGCCGCGCTGGCCGCGAACCGCGTGCCGCTCGCGTTCATGTTCCTGACGCTCGAGGCGCTGCTGCTTTGCGCCGCCGCGGCGTGGGTGTGGGCTCGCAACACTCCGGTCGAACGCGTTCCCGAGGAGGTGCTTTCGCCGTGAGGGCGGCTTACTGCGAGCTGGACAAGTGGCGTTTCGACCCGCGCTACACGCAGGGCCACTGCCCAATCTGCGGATGGGCGCCAGAGGGGGCGCCGCGCGCGCCGCGCTGGCTCGCGCTAGCGAACCGGGTCGACTGGGAGCTGCTCGGGTTGTTCCTGCTGGCCGACCTGCTCATCGTCCTGGGCCTGGTGGTCGCGCACGCCGCGGGCTTGCTGCCGGGCCGCTAGAGAAGGGACTCGACAGCCTGGACGAGCTCCGGGTCTTCGGGCTCGACCTTCGAGCGGAAACGCCTCACGACGCGGCCGTCGCGGCCGACGAGAAACTTTTCGAAATTCCACTTGACGTTGCCGGCTTTGCCGGCGTCGTCGGGAGTCTCGGTGAGGATCGCGTACAGCGGGTGCTGGTTGGCCCCTTTGACGTCGAGCTTGGTGAACAGCGGAAAGGTGACCCCGTAGTTCACGGAGCAGAATTCCTGGATTGTTTCGGCAGAGCCTGGCTCCTGGCCGAAGAACTGGTTGCACGGAAAGCCCAGGACTGTGAAGCCCTGCGCGGAATACTTTTCGTAGAGACGCTCGAGGCCTGCGTACTGCGGCGTGAACCCGCACTTTGACGCCACGTTGACGGCCAGGACGACCTGGCCGGCGTATTCGGAAAGCTTTGCGGGTTTGCCGTCGAGCCGCGGTAGGTCGACCTCGTAAATAGTTCGCGCTTGTGCTTGGGCCACGTCAACAACAATCTCTCCTCAGCCGCTCCAATTCCACCTCCCCATCCGGCTATTCCCGGACTGGAGAGGACATCAGGCGGTAGCGGTGCTCCGGCCGTCCGGGCCCGCCATAGCGCATGGTGAGCTCGGCTTTCCCGAGCTGGCACAGATGGTCGAGATACCGGCGCGCTGTGACTCTGCTCACGCCCGCGGCATCCGCGACTGATGCCGCGGCGAGCCCGGACTGCGATCGGCTCAACGCCTGGACGACGAGGTCGAGCGTGGCGTCCGAGAGTCCTTTCGGAAGCGGCTCGTTGCTCGCGGTGCGCAGGGCGCCGAAGATCCTGTCCACGTCTCCCTGCTCGGCCTTTCCGATGCGCGTCATGCGCGCGTGGGCGGCGGCGTAGGACAAGAGCTTCTCCTCGAATGTCGGGAAGAGAAAGGGCTTGATCAGGTAATGGACGACGCCGCCGCGCATCGCAGCGCGCAGGCTCTCGACCTCGCGCGCGGCGGTGATCGAGATCACGTCCACCGGTGGATGGTCTTCCTCGCGGAGCTGCTGGAGGACCTCGAGGCCTGAGATGTCGGGCAGGTAGATGTCCAGAAGCACGAGGTCGGGGCGGAGCTGGTCGACGGCCTCCAGCGCGGCGGCGCCGGTGTGCACCTTTCCGGCGACCTCGAATCCCGCGACCCTCTCGACATATGCGCAGTGGAGGTCCGCGACGCGATAGTCGTCGTCGACGACGAGGGTGCGGATCATGGCGACGCGGTCACCCGTACCGGGATCGTCACTGTGAACACGGCGCCGCCGTCGTTGACCACGGTGACGTCGCCGCCGAGGCGCCGCGCGACCTGGCGGACCAGCGCGAGGCCGAAGCCGCGCCGCTTTCGGCCCGAGCCTCGCTTGGTGCTGAAGCCCTCCTGGAAGATCTGTCCGTCGAGGCTTTCATCCACGCCGGGACCGGAGTCCTGGACACGGATCAGCAGCTCGCCTTGCTGCTCTGTGACCGAGAGGCTCACCCAGCGTGCTTTGTCGGGGTCTTGCAACGATGCGCCCACCGCATCCAGTGCGTTGTCGATGAGGTTGCCGAGCAATGTGATGAGGTCCTCGCTGTCGAGCCTGCTCCTTGTCATCACGGTGTCGTCGCTGACGCGCAGCTCGATGCCTCGCTCGGAGGCGACCGCGGCCTTTGCGAGCAGCAGCGCACCGAGCACGGGGTCGCCGACCCGGTCGAGCAGGGCCTCGGTGAGCTCCTGGTGGATACCTGAGGTCTGCGCGATGAGCTTCATGGCGTCGTCGCCGCGCCCGATCTGGACCAGGCCCGCGATGGTGTGCAGCCGGTTGGCGAACTCGTGAGCCTGCGCGCGCAGCGCGTCCGTAAGGCTGTCGACGCCGAGGCCTGTGGCAAGTCCGGCCAGCTCGGTCGAGTCACGCACGGTGGCGACGTGGCCGATCTCGCGGCCGCGGACGATAATCGCGCGGCGGCTCGCCAGCAGCACGCGGTCGCCGGCAAGCAGGACCTCGTCCTCGTCGTTCAACGCGCCAGAGAGGAATTTCAGCAGGCGTCCTTGCGGGAGGACCTGGGAGACTTTGCGGCCGACGCAGTCGGCCGGCAGCACCAGCAGGCGGCGCGCTTCGTCGTTGGCGAGCGTGATAGTCCCGTTCCGGTCGGTGGCGATCGCTCCCTCGTGGATGCCCTGCAGGCTCGCCTCGCGCTCTTCGAGCAACCCCGCGATCTCGTAGGGCTCGAGGCCGAACGTCTGGCGTTTGAGGCGTGAGGCCAGCAGCATCGATCCCGCCACGCCGAGCCCTAGGGCGAGAAGGATCGTAAGCGCGAACCCGGGGAGCTCCGAGAGCAGCTGGTTGAAGACGGTGGTTTCGAGGAAGCCGACGGACACCATGCCGATGACGCTGCCCTGGTTGAAGATCGGCGCCTTGCCTCGAGCCGAAACCCCCAGCGTGCCGCGCTGCACGCCAACCCACGGGTTGCCAGCGAGCACCGAGGCAGGGTTTTCGTCCACCGGCTTGCCGATCAGGGCCCGGTTCGGGTGGGAGTAGCGGATGCCGTCGCGGTTGGTGACGACAACGTAGGTCGCCCCGGTGGACTGGCGAACCTGCTCGGCCGTCCTTTCGATAACTCCGTTGGGGTCGATGATCCCGGTCGCGTCGCGGTTGATGAGCGCATCCTGGATCGAGCTGTTGGCGGCGACCGACTGGGCGATCGCGAGCGCGCGCTGCTCGTACTGCTTGTCGAGTCCCTGGCCCGCCTGCCACACGGCAGCGCCGGCGCCCATCAATGCGGAAAGCAAAATGATGGCCACCTGGAAAGCCAGGATCTGGTAGGCGAGGGGAAGCCTTGTCTTCACGAGGTGAGTCCCTCGTGATCCTAGTCCCTAAGCTGGCGGCCGCGGCGCGACCAAAACGACCAAAACGGCCACAAAGACCGTATCCGTTGCGCTGAGGGCCGCGGAGAGCCAGAGTCGGCGTGATGCCCCCAGCCATTGAGCTTCACGGTGTCACCAAGCGGTTCCTGACCCCCTCCGGCGCAGTCTTCACCGCGCTTCGGGACCTCGACATGGTGGTCCAGCCCGGTGAGTTCTGCGCAGTGGTCGGCCCGACCGGGTGCGGAAAGTCGACCACCCTGGCGTTGATCTCAGGCCTCGAGCCTGCCAGCGAGGGCCAGGTGACCGTGCTGGGCAAGCCCGTGACCGGGATCGCCAAGGAGATCGGCTACGTGTTCCAGACCGACGCGGTCTTCCCGTGGAAGACGGTCCTGGACAATGTCGCGGCCGGGCCGCGCTATCACGGCGAGGCGACTCGCCAGGCTCGCGAAAAGGCGCGCGAATGGATCGCGCGGGTCGGGCTCGCCGGCTTCGAGGACCGCTATCCGTACCAGCTGTCGGGCGGGATGCGCAAGCGCGTCGCGCTCGCGCAGAGCCTGATCAACGAGCCAAAGATCCTGCTGATGGACGAGCCCTTCAGCGCCCTCGACGTGCAGACGCGAGCGCTGATGGAAAACGAGCTCCTTTCGCTGTGGGCTGCCTCCCGTGCGTCGGTTGTCTTCGTCACCCACGACCTCGAGGAGGCCATCGCGCTGGCCGATCGCGTCTTCGTCATCAGCGCCGGACCAGGGACCGTGAAGGCGAACTATCCGGTGCCGCTGTCGCGGCCGCGCAACGTGACCGAGATTCGCATGCAGCCGCAATTCAGCGAGATCTACAGCGAGATCTGGAACGACCTGAAGGATGAGGTCCTTGTGAGCTATGAGCGGCAGAAGCGCAGCGGCGCGGCTTGACGTGGTGACGCCGGAGGCCGGCGCACCGCAGGCTGCCGCACCGATCACCGACCTTTCGGCACGGCGCGTCCGCGCGCGCCGCCGGTACCAGTTCAACGTCTACGCGCTGCGCATCCTGACGGCGGTCCTCGTGCTCAGCGCGTGGGAGCTGTCCACCCGGTATGCGCCGACCGTCATCGATCCATTCTTCTGGGGTCAGCCGTCCGGGATCTGGCACCAGCTCGTGGTCTGGGTCACAGACGAGACGGCGCTTGGTCCGCTGTGGCGGCAGGTGCTCGTGACCATGGAGGAGACCGTGGGGGGATTCATCGTGGGCACGATCACAGGTGTGGTGTTCGGCGTGCTGATGGGTCGCAACCGGCTCCTCTCCGACGTCTTCTCGATCTACATCAAGGCCGCAAACGCGATCCCGCGCGTCGTGCTGGGCGCCTTGTTCGCCATCTCGCTTGGGCTCGACATCCGCTCGAAGATCGCGACCGCGGCGGTGCTCGTCTTCTTCGTCGTGTTCTTCAACGCTTTCCAGGGCGTGCGTGAGGTCGAGCGCAACCTCATCGCTAACGCGCGCATCCTCGGCGCCGACGATCGAAAGCTGACCACCGAGGTGATCATCCCGTCGGCGCTCAGCTGGATCATCGCGAGCCTTCACATCAGCTTCGGCCTGGCGCTGGTCGGAGCTGTCGTCGGAGAGCTCTTCGGGGCAACCGAAGGAGTCGGAGAGCTGATCTACAGCGCCGAGCACAACTTCAACGCCAACGGAGTTTTCGCGGGAATGCTCTTGCTCGCCGCCATGGCGCTGATCGCGGAAGCAATCATCACCGCGCTTGAAAACCGCCTGATCAAATGGCGGCCGCCGCAAGTGGGCAGCGAAGTCCAAATCTAGGAGGAGATGCGTATGCGCGTATTGACCCGTCCGTTGTTGTTCGTTCTCACTGCGATCTTCGTCCTGACCGCGTGTGGTGGCAGCACTGCCGCCCCGCCGGACAACACGCCGGCCGACGTGAAGATCATGGTCGGCGGCCTCAACAAGCAGATCTACATTCCGAACAAGCTGACCGAGATCCTCGGCTACTTCAAGGAGCAGAACCTCAACGTCACGCTGATCGACGAGGGCTCAGGGCAGGCGTCGGAGGAAGAGGTCATCGCCGGCAACGTCGACGGCGGATCGGGCTCTTTCAGCCACGTTCTCGAGGTGCAGCCCAAGGGCAAGTTCCTGACGCAGGTGGTCCAGTTCCAGATCGCACCGGGAGAGGCGGAGATGGTCGACGCCAGGAAGGCGGACACGATCAAGACGGCCGCTGACCTCAAGGGCAAGAACCTGGGAGTGACCTCCATCGGCTCAGGCACCCACACGATCACCCTCGCTCTATTGGGGCGCGCAGGGTTGACCGGCACGGACGCGAAGTTCGTGGCAGTGGGCGCGGGCAACACGTTCATCGCCGCCATCCAGCAGAAGGTGATCGACGCGGGTATGACAACCGAGCCGACCATCTCGCGCCTCGTCAAGTCAGGCGTCGGCAAAGTGCTGATCGACCTGCGCACGCCGACCGCAACCCGCGCCGCGCTGGGCGCGGACTACCCGTTCATCGGGATCTTCATGATGAGCAGCTACGTAGCCAGCCACAAGAACATCGTGCAGCGGCTGGTCAACGCTTACGTCAAGACGCTCAAGTGGATGAAGTCCCACACTGCGCAGGAAATTTCTGACAAGATGCCGGCCGACTACTACGCGGGCGACTTGCCCGGGTATGTGGCCGCGCTCGACGGTCAGAAGGACTCGTTCACCGCGGATGGCATCATGCCGGCCGCAGGTGCGGCGAACGCGCTCGACATCGAGCTCAAGTATGTGAAGGACATGAAGGGCGCGACTGTCGATCTTGCAAAGACTTACACCAACGACTTCGCGAAAGCCGCGAAATAGCTCTCTTACCGTGAAGGGATCGGGCCTGCGCCGCCCGGTCCCTTCTTTTTACTTCTTGGTGAGCTGGACTTCGTAGCCGTCCTTGGTCGGGTTGACCTCGACGTCGCCGGCTTTCACTTTGATGCCTTCGCCGGCGCGCGTGGCGATGATCGAGCCCTCGAAGACGAGCTCTTCGAATTTCCACGACTCGCCTTGTTTCTTGCCTTGCTTTTTCATCTTGACCACCACGCCGCCCGGGCTGCGCCAGACGCCTTCGCCGGACGGCCGGAAGCCTCTGGTGACTAGCTCGCCGAGCTCGTCGGGGATGACCTCGGGCGGTGGCTTGGGGGCGGGCCAGGCGACGGGCTTGTCGGGGGCTGAGGCCGGCGGCTTGGTGGGTGGCCTGCGCAGGCGGGCCTGCTCGAGGGAGAGCTTGAGCAGCTCGGAGCCTTCGTCCTGGGCAAAGAACGCGCCCGAGATGCGGCCCTGGTCCTGGGAGCGGCGGATGCAGTTCGTGCAGTCGGCTGCGTCTTCGACGGCGGCGAAGGTGCCGGCGGCAAGGGTCTGGTTGCACAGGGTGGTGACAGGGCCGCTTTTGGGGACTCGAGGGGTGAGGTGGATGCGCCCGCCCGACTTACCGCCAGCTTTGCGCCGGACCGACTCGAGCTTGACCTGCTGGACGCCCATCGCGGTAATCATGGGGCTCTTTCAAGCGTCGGGTACAGGACTGCAGGTGGGCGATTATTTATCAATCCGATGGCCCTGCTCGCGCCGCCGTCCGCCCCGTTTGCGAGCCGCATGGCCATCCGCAGTGACCTGGACGGCCTCCCTGTCGCCGACGCTCGGCGCGCGCTCGCCGGGCTGCCCGCGCCGGGTGACTACGAGGTCCTGGTCAAGCCGATGCGGTACCGGAAGAGCCCCAGCCTGTCGGCCTTATGCGAATTCGACGAGCGGCGCATCGTCCTGCGGGTGCCCGAGCCGTTCCGTCCTTTCGACGAGCTCGTGTACCACTCGGCCCGGCGCGAGCCGGTGCCGGGGATGAGGTTCATCTGGGTGTCGGAAAACGTCGAGTTCCGCACGCCGCGTGAGGTGCTTCGCTTCCTGTACTGCCACGAGTGGCTGCACTGGTACCTGCGTGAGGTTTTAGGGCGCCGTGCGATGGCGGAGGCTGCCTGCGACAGGTTCGCCCTGCGGAACTTCCGCAAGCGTGAGGTCACTGCTGAAGACGTGCAGACCGCCCTGCGGGGCTGCCGGTCTCAGCCGGTGCCGGAGCTCCTGCTCGCCGCCTGACGCCTCAGGTTTGGCAGCGGTGTGAGGTTCGCCTCGACCTGGGCGCGAAGGTGTTCGAAATCGGGCGGCAGAGACAGCTTCTCGCCGAGGTGCTCCTTTGGTTCGTCGGAGGTGAATCCGGGGCCCTTCGTGGCGATCTCGAACAGGACGCCGCTCGGCTCGCGGAAGTAGATCGAGCGGAAGTAGAAGCGATCGATCACCGGGGTCGGGTTGCCGCCGGCCGCGATGACGCGATCGCGCCAGCCTGCGTGGTCGGCCATCGTCGAAGACCACGCGACGTGGTGGACGGTGCCCGCCCCGCCGAGGCCGCGAGCTGCGGGTGCTTCGTCATATATGTAGTGGGACCCTCGCCCAGTGCCGCGTGACTCGTAGGAGGTCGTGTCGGTGATGGTGAAGCCGAGGGTGTCGGTGAGGAGGCTCTGGCTTGCTTCCGGCCGGCTGGAGTAGGCGCGCACGCCGGCGAAGCCCTGGAGGGCGAACTGCGTCGGGATCTCGGGGTGGTCGGCCGTCAGGGGCTTGTCGGTTGTGGGTTGGGCGGTGAGCTCGAGGCCGAGGCCTTCGGGGTCGTCGAAGCTGAGGCGGTCGCCTTTTCGGGTGGACTTGATTCCCTGAGCGGCGAGGCGCTTGGCCCAGAAGTCGAGTGCGTCTGCCGAACCGACCCGGATCGCGACCGTGTGGATCATCCCTGCGCCGGCGCGCCCACGGACCAGGCCGGGGTACTCGAAAAAGGTAAGGTCGGCGCCAGGGCAGCCGTCTTCGTCCGCATAGAAGAGGTGGTAGACGCTTGGGTTGTCCTGGTTGACGGTCTTCTTGACCAGGCGCAGCCCCATCACTCCTTCATAAAAGAGGAGGTTATTGGTCGCGTCTGCGGTGATCGCGCTGATGTGATGGATTCCGTCCAGCTCCTCCATGTTCTATCTCTACCCAAAAACCACAGGCACTTGTTCCAGCGCGCGGGATTGACCGCCGCGCGCGCGTCCTCGATACTCGGCCCGATGGCCGAGGCTGTCAGTAGGCTGCCCCGACCGGCCAGAGAGTTCCTACGACTGGCGCTGGTTGCCGTGGCGTACTACGTCGCGGCTCGCCTCAGCCTCGGGCTGGCACTCGTGCACGGACAGGTGACGCCGGTGTGGCCCCCGACCGGGATCGCGCTGGTCGCTTTCCTGGTCTTCGGCCTGCGTGCATGGCCCGCGATCGCAGCGGCCGCCTTCGCCGTCAACCTTCCGCTTGGCCCGAGCCCGCTCGGGGCGGGCCTGATCGCGGCCGGCAACACGCTGGCGCCGCTGGTTTCCGCAGTGCTCCTGAAGCGCGTTGGGTTCCGGCTCGAGCTGGACCGGCTGCGTGATGCGGCCTGGATCATGTTGCTGGGGGCGCTGGCAGGGATGGCGATCAGCGCCTCGGTGGGCACCCTGGTGCTGGTGCTATCGGGGTCGGTGCCCGTGGCGAACTTCGCCTCGACGTGGGCCGTCTGGTGGACCGGGGACGCGATGGGCATCCTGCTCGTGGCTCCTTTCCTGCTGAGCCTCCGTCCGAGACCGGGCGTACCGGGCCTCGACTGGCGCCGTCGAATTGAGCTGACCGCCCTGCTCGGGGCTGTGGGAATCGCCACCTTCATCGTGTTCCAGAACCAATTCCGGCTCGAGTACCTGGTCTTTCCCCTGATCATGCTGGCGGCATTCCGGTTCCGCCTGCGCGGCGCCGCGCCGGCAGCGCTGATCGCTTCGGGGGTCGCGGTCCTGGCGGCGGTCAACGGCACTGGCCCGTTCGCCACCGAGACACTGCTTCAAAAAATGGTGACGCTCCAGGTCTTCAACGTTTTCGTGGCTCTCGCCTCGTTCGTGCTGGCCTCGTATGTCGACACGCGCGAAAGCGAAGAACGTGTTTCGCGCCTCTATCTGGCGTCTCAGCTATCCAACACGGCTAAAAACGAATTTCTCAAGATGGCCTCTCACGAGCTGAGGGCACCGCTGACGGTGATTGCCGGCTATCTGTCGATGATCTCTGACGGCGCGCTCGGTGCGCCACCGCCGCGTTGGAGCGGACCGCTGGAGATCCTGTCGTCGAAGACCTGGGAGCTGAACAAGATCATGGACGACCTCCTCGCCGTCTCACGCTTCGAGGGGGATGTCATGACTGGCAGCCGGAAACCGGTCGACCTGCGAACAGTGATCCAGGAGGCGGTGGACCGCGCTGAGCCTCGAGCGTCCCTGGGCGGCGGCGCGATCACTGTCGAGTCGGGAGGCGAATCGATCACGGTGATGGGTGACGCCGCCCAACTCGCCCGGATCATGGACAACCTCATCATCAACGGCCTGAATTACACCGAGCTACCGTCACGAATCGCGATCGTGGTTTCGACCGAGGGTGGTCGGGCTGTGGTTCGAGTCTCAGACAATGGCGTCGGGATCGCCGGGGAGAACGCCGACCTCATCTTCGAGCCGTTTCGTCGCGGTTTGGACCCCTTGGTCGCGCAGGTGCCCGGCACCGGCCTCGGCCTTTACATCAGCCGCCAGCTCGCCGTGGCGCACGGAGGAACCCTTCTGCTCGAAAGAAGCGAGGTGGGAAAGGGATCGACTTTCACCCTGTCCATTCCGATCGCTACCACAGAGAGTGACGGCGGCGCGCAATCGGTGATGGTCCAAACGCCAGGGACGTAGCACCCGGATAATCGGGCGCATGGCGATCAGCGTCGTGGGGCTCGACGGGGACGACACGTTGTGGCACAACGAAACGCGTTTCGTTTTGACGCAGACCGCGTTCAACGACCTGCTGCGCAGGCACGTCCCCGAGGCGGACGTCGAGGGCCACCTCGCCGAGGTCGAGATGAAGAACCTCGGCATGTACGGATATGGGGTGAAGGCCTTCACGCTTTCGATGATCGAGTCCGCGATCCAGCTGACCGGCGGGAAGATTCCGGCCGCGGACCTCGAGGTGATCCTGGGTTGGGGCAAGCGGATGCTGATGGAGCCGACCGAGCTCCTGGATGGAGTCGAGGCGGCGCTGCGGGAGCTGAATGGGCGCTACGACCTGCTGCTGATCACGAAGGGTGATCTCTTTGATCAGGAGAGCAAGCTCGCGCGGTCGGGCCTGGCCGACTTGTTCGCGGGCGTCGAGATCCTGAGCGAGAAGAACGTCGAGTCGTATCGCACGGTCCTGGCGCGGAGAGGGATCAAGGCGGAGAAGTTCGTCATGGTCGGTAACTCGTTGAAGTCGGATATCGCGCCGGTCCTGGCGCTGGGGGCGCGGGCGGTGCATATCCCGTACCCGGTGACTTGGCATCACGAGGTGGTGCCGGAGGAGTCGCTGCCGAGATCCCGCTGGGAAAAGCTCGCAAGCATCAGTGAGCTCGGTGCGATGCTGCGGGAGATCGACGCCCGCGAGGCTTAGTATGAAGCGCGTCCGTTGACCTCCGGGCCTCCGTCCACAGGCGACACTGGGCGATCTCCAGTCCCGAGGCTGGAGATGCGAGGCATCACCAAACGGTACCCGGGCGTGGTCGCCAACGATCACATCGATCTCGACCTGCAGGCTGGCGAGATCCACGCGTTGCTGGGCGAGAACGGCGCCGGCAAGACCACCCTCATGAACATCCTCTACGGCCTTGCCGTGCCGGACGAGGGCCAGATCCTGATCGACGGCAGGCCAGTTCGTTTCGCAGGTCCCTCGGATGCCATTGCCGCGGGCATCGAGATGGTGCACCAGCACTTCATGTTGATCCCTGTGATGTCCGTGGCGGAGAACGTGATCCTCGGAGCGGAGACCATGGCAAACCCAATTTTCATCGACCGTCGCGAGGCGCGCCGGCGCATTCGAGATCTCGCTGGAAAATTTGGATTCGAGCTCGATCCCGACGCCAAGATCGAGTCCCTATCGGTCGGGCAGCAGCAGCGGGTCGAGATCCTCAAAATGCTGTACCGCGACGCTCAGATCCTGGTTCTCGACGAGCCGACTGCCGTGCTCACCCCAAACGAGACCGAGGAGATCTTCGAGCTACTCCGCAACCTAACGAAGGACGGCCGCTCGATCATCTTCATCAGCCACAAGCTCCATGAAGTGCTCGAGATCGCGAATCGCATCACCGTCATCAGGCGTGGAAAGGTGGTTGGACAGCGGCGGCCGGCAGAGACGAATGACAAGGAGCTGGCCGAGCTCATGGTCGGCCGCGCCGTTCAGCTGACTGCTGACCGCGGACAGTCTCACCTGGCCGAGGTGCGGTTGAAGGTCGACAACGTACACGTGCGTGACGACCGTGGCGCCGAGGCGGTGCACGGTATCAGCCTGGAGATTCGGAGCGGCGAGATTCTCGGCATCGCAGGAGTGGCGGGCAACGGCCAGGACGAGCTGGTGGAAGCCCTGATCGGTCTTCGCAAAGTCACAGGCGGGCATGTCTTTTTGGGAACGCGTGACGTCACGGGCGTCTCACCGCGCACGATCAACGAGTCAAACGTCGGCTACGTGCCGGCGGACCGGCACCGATTCGGACTCATCCTGGCGTTTCCGTTGACCGACAACCTGGTTTTGACGAGCTACTACAAAGAGCCGTTCGCCCACGGTCTTCTCCGCGACGAACGCGCCATCCTCGACGCGGCTCGCAAGCGGATACGCGAGTACGACATCAGAACTCCGTCGCCGCTCGTTCCTGCTCAGACGCTTTCAGGCGGCAATCAGCAAAAGCTGATCGTCGCTCGCGAGTTCGAAGGCGAAACCTTTCTCCTCGTGCTCGATCAGCCGACCCGCGGTCTCGACGTTGGCAGCATCGAGTTCATACACAAGCGAATCATCGAGAAGCGCAACTCGGGCGTCGCCGTTCTGCTCGTATCGGCGGAGCTCGACGAGGTGATGGAGCTCTCGGACCGGATCGCCGTGATGTACCGCGGCAGCCTGGTGGCGTTCCTCGATGGACGCACCGCCGACAAGAACCAGGTAGGACTCCTGATGGCTACGGGTCGCTCCTCAGTGGGCGATGAATCGGGCGCGGCATCGTGAGCCAACCGAAGAAGGCATGGTCGCCAGCGTCCATTGCCTCGCGCGTCTGGTCGCTAATAGCGGTGCCGATCCTGTCCATCTTGATGGCCATCGTCGTCGGTGCGATCGTCATCGTGCTGTCGAGCACCCTGCTGCTCAAGCAGCCCATGGACCTGACCCTGCCGATCACCGCATACGCGGCGTTGGCGCAAGGCGGCCTTGGGTCGTACGACGCGTTCGTATCGACGTTCGTTCTCGCGACGCCTCTTCTCCTGGCCGGGCTTGGTGTCGCGATCGGCTTCAAGGCGGGCCTCTTCAACATCGGCGCGCAGGGTCAGTTCCTGATGGGTGCCGTGGGCTCGGTGGCGGTCGGCGTCCAGATGGCGCACTTACCTGCCGTCATCGCAATCCCGGCCGCCTTGCTGGGGGGAATGATCCTGGGTGCGGCGTGGGGCTTCGTTCCCGGATTGCTCAAGGCCATTTCCGGGGCCCACGAAGTGGTGACCACGATCATGATGAACTACATCGCGCTGGCAGCACTCACGTGGAGCGTGACCGGCCCGTTGCGTCAGGTCGGCGCTGCCCAACCAAGCACGGCGACCGTTGGAGCTGCCGCCCTTCCGATCGTGCTGGACCGTTCCGGACACATCGGAATCTTCATCGCGCTTGCCGCCGTGCCAATTGCATGGTTCTTGCTGTACCGAACCACACGAGGATTCGAAATTCGAGCCGTTGGCGCCAACCCGGACGCCGCGCGCTACGCCGGGGTCAAGCCGCGACGCCTGATCGTTCTGTCGATGAGCATCGCGGGCATGCTTGCCGGGTTGGCCGGTGCATGCACCGTGCTCGGCGTCACCCACGAAGTCAACGCTTCGTTCAGCACGACCGTCGGATTCGACTCGATCACAGTCGCCCTTCTGGGACGTTCCAACCCGCTAGGAGTTCTTTTCGCCGCGCTGCTGTTTGGTGAGATGCGCGCCGGCGCGGGTCCGATGCAGATCCATGCCGGAGTTCCGGTGGAGCTCGTCGACTTCATCCAGGCCCTCATCCTCCTCTTCCTTATCGCCAACGTCGTCCTGCGGCGGCTGCTTCGGCTGCGCGGCATTGCCGGGGCGGAGCAGACCGGTTTCGAGACGATCACACGCTCCTACGGACGGGAGACGACGGTCTGATGGATTCGCTCAACAGCATTCCCGTGATCGGAATCGTGTTGCAGCTCTTCGAGTACCTGATCACTGCGCTTCCATTCCTCGCCCACGTCGCGGTGCAGCTTGCAGTTCCGATCTGCCTTGCCGCTCTGTGTGGCGTCATGTGTGAGCGGTCGGGCGTGGTCAACATCGGGCTCGAGGGCATCATGCTGACCTGCGCCTTCACCGGCTGGTTTGCCGGCGCCTTGTTCACCGGACTGCTGGGTCGCGGCACGCCGACGTCCCTCTTCGGCTTCACCATGCCTCTGCTTTTGGCGGTGGGCACCGCGATCCTCGCCGGCATGTTGATGTCGCTCTTGCACGCCTGGCTTTCGATCAGCGTGCGGGCGGATCAGATCATCGCCGGGGCCATCATCAACATCATGGCCATCGGCCTGACCGGGTACCTGAACACGCTGCTCTCCACGCAAGAGCTGGCCTCCACGCGCAGCTTCACCGCTCTGCAGATTCCAGCGTCGGTGGTTGGTCTACCAGTCATCGGTGGAGTCATCAACGCCCTGTTCGGCCAGGGTCCGATCGGCGTGGCGACCATCCTGATCGTGATCGTGTTCCAGATCTTCTTGTTTCGCTCTCGCTGGGGCTTGCGAACACGTGCTGTCGGCGAGCATCCACGCGCGGCGGAGACCGTCGGCATCAACGTCATCCTGGTCCGCTACCGCAACGTCGTCATGTCCGGCGCGCTCGCGGCGCTCGGCGGCGCCTACCTGAGCATGGAGGCGACTAACTCCTTTCAGGCCGGCATGACGCAGGGTCGAGGCTTTATCGGCCTGGCCGCGATGATCGTCGGGCGCTGGAACCCGGTGGGAGCGTTCGGAGCCGCGCTTCTATTCGCATCGTCACAGGCCATCAGCCAGTCCATCAACATCTCGCCCCCCGCGGGCGACCTGGGCAACCTCCTCAAGAACGTTCCGCCTCAATTCTTCGACGCGCTTCCGTACCTCATCACGATCATCGTCCTGGCCGGGCTGGTCGGGCGCAGCATCGCGCCGGCCGCGGACGGCCGGCCGTACGAGCGCGAGAGCGCCTCGTGAACACAGGTGACCCAACGTGAGGCGCGTCTCAGGAGACTCGGGCGAGTTCATGCCCGAGAGGCAGATCGGGCACAATATCGCGCAACGCGCACAACCGGGTGATCCGTCAATAGCTCACAGGAGGTTTCAATGCTCATCGCCAGCTTGCCGCGGCTAGCGGCTCTATCCGTGCTCGCCGCAATTGTTCTCGCGGCATGTGGTGGCTCACCGGCGACCCCGACATCGAAGTGGAAGATCGCCCTCATGTCGGCGACAGGCACCCTGCTCGATCACAACTTCAGCCAGTACTCATGGGAGGGTGCCAAGAAAGGAGCCGTCGCGATCGGCGCCAAGGAACCTGCGACAGTGGTCCCCAAGGACTCCACCGAGTACGCCAAGAACATCCAGAACTTCATCGACGCCGGATACAACGTGATCATCACGGTCGGCTTCGACGAAGGCGAGGCGACCACGAAGGCCGCCAAGGCCAACCCGAATGTCCAGTTCATCGGAGTGGACCAGTCACCGATCTGCGTTGACGCGAGCGGCGGCTGGTTGCTCTTCGGATGCAAGGGCGACGCCGCCAAGCTGCTGCCCAACTACATGTCGCTGTGGTTCCAGGAGGACCAGCCCGGCTACCTAGCAGGGATGCTCGCCGCCGGAATCACGAAGACGGGCGTTGTCGGGGCTGTCGGCGGCATCACGATCGTCCCCCCCGTCGTGCGCTACATCCAGGGCTACGAGCTCGGGGCCAAGTCGGTCAACCCGAACGTCAAGGTGCAGGTCACGTACGTCACAACGAGTGACTTTCCCAAAGCGTTCAACGACCCGGTCGGCGGCAAGGTGATCGGCGCGCAGATGATCAGCCAGACCAAGGCCGACGTGCTCTTCCAAGTGGCAGGCAAGACCGGCAACGGCGTCCTTGATGCCGCCTGCGCGGCCAACGTCTACGCGATCGGTGTGGACGTGGACCAGTACCTTTCGTACCCGAACGCCGACCCCTGCCTCGTGACCTCGGCGGAGAAGCATCTCAGCAACGCCGTGGAGCAGGCCCTCCGAGGGTTGGACAAGGGCACGGCCAAGCCGGGCGATAACCTGTTCAACGCCGCCAACGATGGCATCGGCCTTTCTCCCTACCACGGTAAAGACAACCTGATCAGCGCCGACTTGAAGGCCAAGCTCGCCGCGGCGCTCAAGGGAATGAAGGACGGCACGGTCAAGACCTGCCCGCCTCCTCCGAAGTGTGGAACGGTCTGAGATTTCGTAGCGAAATCGGCGACTAGGGGCCGGGGGCGAATCCGCCCCCGGCCTATCTTTCTTCCATGAATGCACTCGAGATCATCGCCCGCAAGCGGGACGGTGGCGAGCACTCGGCCCGGGAGATCGAGTTCCTCCTGTCGGGCTACCTGCGTGGGGAGATTCCCGACTACCAGATGGCCGCCTGGCTGATGGCGGTGTGCATCCGCGGCATGACGCGTGCTGAGACGCTCGCCCTGACGCACGCGATGGTCGCCAGCGGCGAGGTGCTCGATTTGAGCGGCATCGCGGGCGTGAAGGTCGACAAGCATTCGACGGGCGGCGTGGGCGACAAGGTGACTTTGATCGCGGCGCCGCTGGCGGCCGCGTGTGGAGTGAAGGTGCCGAAGCTGAGCGGGCGCGCATTGGCCCACACGGGAGGCACGCTGGACAAGCTCGAGTCGGTGCCGGGTCTCACCGTCGACCTGGAGCCGGAGCGGTTCATCCGCCAGGTGCGCGAGATCGGCATCGCGGTCGCCGCCCAGTCGCCGCGCATGGTCCCCGCGGACAAAGCGCTGTACGCGCTGCGGGACGTGACGGCAACGGTGCCTTCGGTGCCGCTGATCGCGTCCAGCATCATGTCGAAGAAGATCGCCGCCGGCGCGGACGCGATAGTCCTGGACGTGAAGTTCGGGCGCGGAGCGTTCATGCCGGACGTGGCCGCGGCGGAGGCGCTGGCCTCGGAGATGGTGCTGCTTGGCGAGGGCGCGGGCCGGCGGACCATTGCGCTGGTCACGGCGATGGACAACCCGCTGGGGCGGTCGGTGGGCAACGCGCTCGAGGTTTTGGAAGCGCTCGATGTGCTTGCGGGTCACGGCGATGAGGAGCTGGTGCAGGTCTCGCTGACCGTCGCGCGCGAGATGTGCTGGCTGGCGGAGGTCGAGGCTGACCCGGCGGACGCTCTGCGGTCGGGGGCGGGCCGCGGGGTGTTTGTGCGGATGCTGGCGGCGCAGGGAGGGTCACTCGACAAGGGATTGCCGGTGGCTGTTGTTCAGCGGCCACTGCTTGCGCCAGCCGACGGCTATGTGGAATCGATCGACGCGCTGGAGGTGGGGCTGGCGTGCCTCGAGCTCGGGGCCGGGAGGGCGCGTAAAGAAGACACGGTCGATCCTGCGGCGGGGTTGGTGATCGAGGCGCCCGTCGGCGCGAAGGTGCGAGCGGGCGAGCCGCTGGCGATCGTGCACGCGCGCTCGGAAGAGCTGGTCGAGAGGGTTCGGTCGCGGCTGGAGAAGGCGTGGCGGTTGAGCGACTCGCCGGTGACACGTCCGCCTCATGTGCTAGCCCGCGTCGACAAGGACGGAGTCACCAAGGCTCTATAGAATTCCCGGCGGGTGGGTTCTAAGAAATACCACGTCGGGCTCGCGAAGGGCGAGGTCGGCGAGTACGTGCTGGTGCCGGGCGATCCCGGCCGCACGCCGATGATCGCGAAGCACCTGGAAGGCGCCCGCGAGGTCGCTTTCAGCCGCGAGTACCGCACCTTCACCGGCTCGCTGGGCGGCGTGCCGGTCTCCACCATCTCGTCGGGCATGGGCGGGCCGGCGGTGGCGATCATGGTCGAGGAGCTGAGCGAGCTTGGCGTCCACACTTTCCTGCGCGTGGGCACCTGCGGGGCGGCGCAGCCCGAAGTCAAGATGGGCGACCTCGTGATCGCCCTCGGTTCGGTCCGCACCGAGGGCACGCCTAACGGCTACGTGCCGACCGAATATCCCGCCGTCGCCTCGCTGGACGTGGTCAACGCGCTGGTCGCGGCGGCTTCGGCGTCGGGCGCGCCGCATCACGTCGGCATCATCCGGTCTGTGGACGCGCTGTACTCCGACCTGGTGCCCGACACCATGCCGAGGCTGCATTTAAGGGACGAGCTGGAGATGTGGTCGCGCGCGGGAGTGCTGAGCAACGACATGGAGACGTCGACGCTGTTCGTGGTGTCGCGGCTGAGAAAGCGGCGTGCGGGCACCATCAACCTGTGTGTGGACGAGCTCGGCGCGGGAGAGATCCATCACCTCGATCCTTCTTATATGGAGCGCATGCTGAAGGTCGCGGTGGCCGCGATCCGTCTATTGATCGAGCAGGACAACGCGCGTGCCGCTAAAGGTAAGTAGCCACCCGCTCGTCGCCGACAGCCTGCGCGGGCTGCGCGACCGCTCGACCACTCCCGAGGAGTTCAGGGTGCTGGCGCGCAAGATCATCACGCTGCTGCTGTACGAGGCGACGGCGGATCTTCCGGTCCGCCACGGCACCGTGGAGACGCCATTGAAAGAGGCGGCGGCGATCACCGTCGAGCAGGAGGTGGTGGCGATTCCGGTCCTTCGGGCGGGGCTCGGTCTCCTCGGCCCGGTGCTGGAGCTGCTGCCGCGAGTGAGCGTCGGCTACATCGGCCTGGAGCGCGATGAGGAGACGGCTATCGCGCGCATCTATTACGAGAAGCTCCCCGACCTCGTGGGCAAGGTGCCGCTGCTGCTCGACCCGATGCTGGCGACGGGCGGCTCGGCGGCGCGGGCGGTGGACCTGATCAAAGAGGCGGGCGGGCGCGACACGCGGATGATCTGCGTGGTGGCCGCGCCCGAAGGCGTGAAGGCGCTGGAGGAGCGGCACCCGGAGGTGCGGATCTTCACGGCGGCGCTGGACGAGGGGCTGAACGACCGCGCCTACATCGTGCCGGGGCTGGGCGACTTCGGCGACCGGCTGTTCGGGACTGGTAGTTAGCCGAACTTCGCGTCGTAGGCGGTTTTGTTGCAGACGGTGAGCTCGTCGTCGGTCATGCCCATCGCTGAGGCCAGCTCGAACTCGTGGCTGAGCGTGGTGCCGGCGACGGTTCGCGAGTCGGTGCTGATGGTGCATCTCACACCGGCTCTGACCAGGCTCGGCAGCGGGTGCCTGTCGAGGCTCGGCACCGCCTTGCATTTCCAGTTGGCGGTCGGGCAGAGATCGAGCACGACGCCTTCCTGCTTGATGCGTTCGACAATGCGGGGCTCTCGTGCGCCAATGACTCCGTGCGCGATTCTCTCGATACCGAGCCCGAGCGCCTCCTCGACGCGCGACGGGTCGCCTGCCTCGCCCGCGTGGCACGTGAGCCTGAGGCCGGAGGCGCGTGCGGCTTCGAAGGCGGGACGCTGGGGCGCGGCCGGGTAGCGGACCTCGTCGCCGGCGAGGTCGAAACCGACCACGCCACGTCCCGCGAAGCGACCGGCTTCGCGCGCGAGCGCGACGTTGTCATCGGGGGTGTGGTGGCGCATGGCGCAGACGATCGCGACTGCCTTGGTGGGTGTGGCGTTGAGGCCGTTGAGGACTGCTTTGATCACCTCGGGGACGGTGAGGCCGTTGTTGAGATGCAGGCGTGGCGCCCAACGCACTTCCAGGTAGTCGATGTTCTCGGCGGCCGAGTCCACGCACAGCTCGTACGCGATTCGCTCGAGCGCCGACTCTGTCTGCATGACGGCGATCGCGTCGTCGAAATACTTGATGTAGTCGGCCTGGCTGGGACAGTCGTCGGGAGCCACCATTCGAAGTCCGTTTCGGCCCGACAGCTCTTCGGCGGTCGAGACACGCACCGCGCCATCGAGATGCGAGTGAAGCTCGGCTTTCTTCCAGCCGAGATACGCGCTTAT
>Ga0209011_1000107_pt1 | contig 46230 bp, 45 predicted proteins | sample BlaSpr_A8_OM1_M3_FD_187986 | JGI IMG/M metagenome (GOLD analysis project Ga0209011, IMG submission 187986) | Forest soil microbial communities from Thunder Bay, Ontario, Canada - Black Spruce, Ontario site 2_A8_OM1_M3 (SPAdes) (version 2) | ecosystem: Environmental > Terrestrial > Soil > Boreal...
TATGCCGCCGCGACCTTCTGATGGAATTCGATCGACTCCTGTTCGATCCGGTCGGGTGCCTTGCCTGCGGTCGTGTGGCGTTCCAGTCCTGTCTCCACCGGCCCTTCCAGGAGGAACGTGACGTCCGGGCGCGGGAACGTCAGCGGCCAGATCGCCGGCACTCCGCGAGCGCCGCCCTGGTAGGCAAGGGTGGAGTCGTGGTACCGATCGGCGATCACGACCTGGCCTGCCGCCAGCGCGGGCAAGACCACCTCGGCGATCAGCTGCCGGCGTGCGGCCATGAACAGGTACATCTCGGCCTCCGCGTCGATGTCGAGGCCCGCGTAGAGGACTACCTCGCGGATGCGCTCACCCAATTCCGTGCCGCCCGGCTCCCGCACGACCACCGGGTCGTGTGCCGACAGCCACTCGCCGAGCAATTCGACCTGCGTTGTCTTGCCGGAACCCTCGGTTCCCTCGAAAGTGATGAAGATGCCCCGGGTCACGTGCGAGGAAGTTTATGCGGGTGTTTCGGGAGAAGGTGTGATTCGCAACCGCCTCTGTGGCTCTTTGCCCATGCTTCGAGCTGACAGCTCGTTCTCGGCGACGAGCTGGTGCTGAAGCCTTCGCAGGTAGGCGTTCTGTGGCGAAATCTCGACTGGGCGCAATGTCGACTTCACCGTCTTGATGGCGGCAGCCGCCTCGGCCAGCGCGCGCGTGGTGACCTCGTCTTGCCTGCCGACTCCGTAGATGCGGGAGAGGGCATCGCGCACCTGAACCACTGAGTTGCTCTTCAGGATGTGGATCGGGAGACCTCGGCTCTCTGCCTGACGCAGGCTGTCGGGCCTCCGCCGGTAGTGGTTCTTCAGAGTCAGCACAGCTCCCGCACCGTCAAGGTTGCCCAGCACCCTGACTGGCAGCTCGAGCTCTTTGATCGTTTGCTCGACGTGGTGGCGGCTAACACCGTACGGAAAGATTCCGAGAGGTTTGGTGGTAGACGGTGGTGGCGGCGGAGGCTCCGGCGCCAAGACGACCGGCGAGTCAACATTGGAGATGACGCGTCCCTCACGCGTACGCATGCGGATCTTGGGTGAGACCAAAGGTCCGCGCAGCGCGGCGTCGACGACTTCGGCCAAGGGCATGTGAATGGCGACGCGGTCGCGGTCCTGGATCTCGACCAGCACGTCGAAGGTCGGCGGTGCTTTGCGCTCGAGCACAGACTTTTGCGTTCCTCTTCGGCGCGCCTCTTCATCAGAGAGGGTCACGCTCTGGATGCCGCCGAGCAGGTCGTTCAGAGTCGGATTGACGAGAAGGTTTTCGAGCGTCTGCCCGTGCGCGGTGGCGATGAGCTGAACGCCCCGCTCGGCGATGGTGCGGGCCGCAGCAGCTTCGAGCTCCGTACCGATCTCGTCGATGACTATCACCTCTGGCATGTGGTTTTCGACCGCCTCGATCATCACCGCATGCTGGAGGAGCGGCGTTTTTACTTGCATGCGCCTGGCACGCCCGATGCCGGGGTGCGGAATGTCGCCGTCGCCGCCGATCTCGTTTGACGTGTCGACGATCACAACGCGCTTACGCAACTCGTCAGCGAGCAGGCGCGCGCACTCGCGCAGCATCGTGGTCTTTCCGATTCCGGGGCGACCGAGCAACAGAATGCTCTGGCCGCTGACGACGATGTCTCGGATGATCTCGCCCGTCCCGGTGACAGCGCGGCCGACTCGCATCGTGAGACCGGTGATGCGTCCCGAGCGGTTGCGGATGGCCGAGACGCGGTGAAGCGTGCGCTCGATGCCGGCTCGATTGTCGTCGCCGAACTGCCCAACGTTGTCCGCGACATGCTCGAGGTCAGAGCCCGATACCGGATGGTCGTCGAGCAGCACCTCGCGGCCAGGCACGCGAGCTTCCGGCTCACGGCCGAGGTCCAGCACGATCTCGAGCAGCTCGCCCGGATCGGTGCGTTCGTGCAGCGCGCGGGCAAGGTCTGGAGGCAACGCCCTGGCGAGAAGTTCGATCTCCTCGTCCCAATCTGCGGCGCGTTTGATTACGGGTATCTTTTCAGCGGTCATCCGTATGACGGCACCAGTCCCTTCTCGCGCAACGGTACGCGGACCGCAAGCTCTTTGACCAAGAGCAGCTGCGTGAGCAGCACGCTGAACCCACGCCCGCGGAGGGCGTCGATCATGTGGGAATCATAGTGGCGCAAGCTGGACCAGGCAGGTGCTTCGGAGTCCTTGAGCAGCGACAGGCCGAAGTCCGCGAGCTCCCCCGGCAGGTGACCTTCTGGGAGCGCCATGAAGTTCAGCGTGTCGGGCCTCGTGCCGGTGCTTCGCTCCACCTTGACCCACCCGACGAGCTCGATGCGATCGACTACGTACTCGAGCTTGTCCGAGCCTCGCGCCGCAAGCCTGCCGGTCCACTCGCCGCCGTGAATGGCCCTCCAGTCGCGGTAGGTCGGCGCCTCGACCTGGGATACCTCTTTGGGGGTCACCTTCCGGTACAGCTGGTAGAGCATGCGGTTGTCGCCTCGCTTGGCGGGCCGCACCGGTTCGGGGAATTGCTCTGACCGCATGACAGGCTTGTCTGCATAAACGACGACCTCGGTGGCGTACTGGCGGAAACCACGAAGCCGAAATGCGGGGAGAAGTGGGTCCCGCTCGGGCACGCGGACGAACAGCCGGAGCGCGCCACGTTCGAGCGCCTGGTTGGAGAGATGCTCCACGAGCGCGGGGGCCACCTCGTCGGAGTCAGACTCATCAGCCACCTGGAGATTGAGGACCTGAAGCACGCTGGCGCGCCGCAGGTCCAGGCCGAGCGGCTGGCCCGAGGCTTGAATGAAGCCGACGACCTTTCCGCCCTCTTCGGCGACGAAAATCAGCGTCTCCTGAGAAAGTGGCAGAAGCGCGGAAAGCGTCGAGCTGAGCAGCGACCACAATCTCGCCGCCGGGGGCGCCTCTGCGCTCAGGCGGATATCCGCGGAGCGGTACATCTCCTCGATCCGGGCCAGGTCCAATAGACCGGCAGCGCGAATTTTCATGACGCGGCCATGCGCACGAACTGGCGATGCAGGCGCAGATCGTCGGTCAGCTCCGGATGGAAGCACAGGGCGACGATCCGTCCCTGGCGGACAGCGACGGGGCGCCCGTTGTGCTCGGCGATCACCTCGGTCGCCCCTGTCGATTCGACCAGCGGCGCCCGGATGAACACGCCCGGAAATGACTTGCCACCCAATCCAATAACGTCCAGCGCAGCCTCAAAACTGTCTACCTGGCGCCCGTAGCCGTTGCGGCGGACGCCGATATCGAGAAGCGCCAGGCCATGTTGGCCGGATATGCCGTCGAGCACCTCGCGGGCCAGCACGATCATCCCGGCGCAGGTGGCGAACGTCGCGAGACCTCGAGAGATCGCCTCGCGCAGCGGCTCGAGCAGTCCGTTGCGCTCCATGAGCATCGTCATGGTCGTGCTCTCTCCCCCCGGGAGCACGATCCCGTCCAGCCCCTCGAGATCCTCACGCGTGCGCACCAATCGAGTCCGCGCACCGGAACTCTCCAGTGCTCGGATGTGCTCGGCAAATGCACCCTGCATCGCGAGGACCCCGATGAGGGGCCGGGCGCGCGCAGGGCGCTCCGTAGGCCGGGCGTGCGCAGGGCGCTCCTGAGGCCGGGCGCGCGCAGGGCGCTCCTGAGGCCGGGCGCGCGCAGGGCGCTCCTGACTAGAAGTGCTCCGGGTCGGAAGGGAGCTACCAGCCTCGGGCAGCGAGCAGCTCTTCCTTGGGGATGGCAGAGATCTCAATTCCGTCCATCGCCTTCCCCAGTCCCGCGGACACCTCGGCCAAAAGCTCCGGCCGGTCGAAATACGTAGTGGCCGCGACGATGGCCTTGGCACGCTTCAAGGGGTCCTCGGACTTGAAGATGCCCGACCCGACGAAAACGCCGTCCACTCCAAGCTGCATCATCAACGCCGCGTCGGCCGGGGTCGCGATGCCACCCGCCGCGAAGTTGACTACCGGGAGACGCCCCAGCCGCTTGCACTCAGCCAGGACTTCGAGCGGCGCGCCGATCAGCTTCGCCTCGCGGGCCAGCTCGGCGCGGTCCATACCGCGCAGCTTGCGGATGCCCGCGTTGACCGCCCGCGCGTGGCGCACCGCCTCGACCACGTTGCCAGTGCCCGCCTCGCCTTTGGTGCGGATCATGGCTGCCCCTTCGAAGATCCGGCGAGTCGCCTCTCCGAGATCCCGACAGCCACACACGAACGGCACCTTGAATGGGTGCTTGTCGATGTGGTTCTCCTCATCGGCCGGCGTCAGGACCTCTGACTCGTCGATGTAGTCGACTCCCAACGCTTCCAGGATCTGGGCCTCGACGAAATGGCCGATCCGGCATTTCGCCATGACCGGGATGGTGACGGCCTCCATGATCGACTTGATGAGATCCGGGTCGGACATGCGGGCCACCCCGCCTTCCTTGCGGATGTCAGCCGGCACGCGCTCCAGCGCCATGACAGCGGAGGCGCCGGCCTCCTGAGCGATGCGAGCGTGCTCGGGCGTGACGACGTCCATGATCACGCCGCCCTTGAGCATCTGGGCAAGGCCGGATTTGACCTTGAACGAGCCCTTCACGCCGCTGCTTCCATTACGCGAACCATTGCGTTCGGCCACGATCGAGATTCTACGCCGGGGGTGTTTATGTTCACCTCCCCGACGGGCGGGGAGGTCAGGTGCCTACCTCCCCACAAGGTGGGGAGGTGAATTGTCGCTAGAGCCTCTCCAGGACCAACGTGCGTTTCGAGGCGTATTCGTGATCGGACAGCAACCCGTCCCGATGCAGGCGGGTCAGCATGTCCATCTCCTCGAGCACATCGAGCAGCGGCGCCATTGTGCGGCGGGCCAGGTAGGCATCCGAGGCGGTGCCGGCTTCCTCGCCACGCGCGTCGAACTCGCGGATGAAGAACAGCGCCTTCACTGCCGAGAAGGGGATCCCGAGCTTGCGGACCGGGCTGTCGCTCTGCTCTGCGTGTAGGTTCAGGACCACGCCGTAGCGATGGCGCTCGAGCGAGCCGTCCAGGTGGCCGCGCAGCACCTCGCCGTCGAGGAACCGGATGGCGACCTTCCTGGTTGGCGTCTCGGAAGCCAGGTCCTTGTCGCGGGGAAGCTCCACCCACTTGACCGCGGTGAGCGGGATCCAGGCTGTTTCGTTGTTCTCCAGGCCCCCGGCGTCGTCGACCTCGACCAGGAAGTCAGGCTCGTCGAAATCGAGGTCCCTGGCGACGCCTTCCAGGGTTTCGTCGTCGAAGAAGCGAATGACTACCTTGGCCATTGCATACCTACTGTACTAACCCTCATGACTCCACACTCCTGCGCGCTCGGCGCCGCCCGATCCGACGGGCGCATTTAATACACACCGCGATGTGCTTTCGGACAGCTTCGGCCTGGTTGCGGCGAAGCTTGCCGGCCAGGTACGGGGCCAGAAGGGGCACCGCCTCCGCGTGGTTGAGCTCGCCCTCGCCTTCCGCCGCAACGTATTCCTCCTTGAATCGCAGACGGGCGCGGTAGAGCAGGGTCTCGACGGCGCTTTCGGACATCTTGAGCGTGCGGGCGATCTGGCGGTAGCTCAAGTCCTGCAGCTCGCGAAGCGTCAGCACCAGGCGGTACTTTTCCGGAAGGCGCTGCGCGACCGCCCAGACCTGGCGGCGCATCTCGTTGGATTCCTGGACCAGGACCGGGTCGAAGCTCTTGCTGGTCGAGGGCAGGTTGGCAAGCAGCTCCCCCTCTTCCTCCTCGATGCCATCGGCCCGCAGGTCGCGCTGACGCCGGCGCAGCTCGTCGAAACAGAGGTTGCGCGCGACAGTGTGGACCCAGCCGCCAAAGTTGAAGGAGTCATCGACCCGGTCCATCATCCGGAGTGCCTTCATGAAGGTCTCCTGCGCGATGTCCTCGGCCAGCAGGGCGTCTCCCAGCTTGCGGCGGACCAGCCGGTAGATGGACGCGACGTAGCGACGGTGCAACTCCTCGAACGCATGGATGTCGCCGTTGCGGTACGCCCTGACGAGCTCGACGTCCGAAGGCTCGATGCCCTCTTTCGTCGGCGGCTCCTTCTCTTCTATTCCCAAACGCGTTCCTTGCATGCCCGCGCGGCGGTGCGGGTCAACAGTTGGCCGGCATCTCGCATGAGCTGCTGCAGATTGTCACCTTCCTCGTCCAGCGTCATTACCGTCGTGACGCCTAAACCTCTCAACGCTTCCCATCCGGGGCCCTTGCTTCCGGCGATGAGGAGAACCGGGATTCTAGCCGCTTTGGCGCGCTTTGCCACCTCGCCAGGCGCCTTGCCGTAGCCGGTCTGGGCGTCGGCCTGCCCTTCCCCGGTGATCACGAGGTCGGCTCCCTTGAGCTTCGCGTCGAATCCGCTGGCGTCGACGACAAGGGGCGCCCCGGGCACGAGCTTGGCGTCCAAGAACGCCAGCAGCCCCGCCCCTGTACCGCCTGCCGCTCCCGCTCCGGGAACTTCTGCCACGCGCGTGCCCAGGTCGCGTTCGATCACCACAGCGAGGTTGACCAGCGCGGCATCCAATTCGTGAACCGCCCTTTCGTCCGCCCCTTTCTGCGGGCCGTAGACAGCGCTCGCCCCAAGCGGTCCCGTCAGCGGATTGGTGACGTCGCATGCCACCATCACCTTCACCGAACGCCAGGCCGGGTCAACGCCCGAGGGATCGATTCGAGCCAGGCGAGCCAGCGCCGCGCCTCCGCGCGGCAGCTCGACGCCGGCGGCATCCAGGAGCCGGTAGCCGAGCGCCTGCGCCATGCCGGCGCCACCATCATTCGTGGCTGACCCGCCGATACCGGCGAGGATCTGTTCAACGCCCGCCGCCCGCACCGCCTCGAGCAGCTGGCCGAACCCATACGTCGAGGTCTTCCGCGGGTCGCGACGCGACGCGGGGATCAACGTCAACCCGCTCGCCAACGCGAGCTCCACCACCCCGGTGCGGCCGGCCTCGATCAATCCGTAGGCCGCTTGCACCGCATCCTCAAGGGGTCCGCTCACCTCGACAGTGCGGTTTTCACCGTGGTGGGCGCTGACCAGAGCTTCGACAGTTCCGTCACCCCCGTCGGCGACAGGGACTTCCACGATCTCGGCGTCTGGGAAAACCTCGCGCACACCGCGCGCGATGGCAGCCGCGGCTTCCGAGGCGGAGAGGGATCCCTTGAACGTGTTGGGGGCGACGACGACCTTCAGTGGTGCACCAGGGCGGAGCTTAGCGGCCGTGCCGCGACACCGAGCTCAATAGACGGGGATAGTCCAGTCCTTGAACTTCGGCGTCTCGCCTCGCACCGCGCCGAAATAGATGCTCTGCAGCTCCTGGGTGAACTCGCCGACCTTGCCGTTTCCCACCTGACGGCGGTCGACCTCGACCACCGGCGAGATCTGCGCGCCGGTGCCGCAGAGCAGCAGCTCATCGCAGGTATAGAGCTCGGTGCGGTCGATGGTGCGTTCGACGACAGGCATGCCGAGCTCGTCCTTGATCATGCGCATGAGCAGAGTGCGTGTCACGCCTTCGAGGATGTCGTCGGTGACCGGAGGGGTGACGAACGCGCCATCTTTGAGCATGAACAGGTTCTCGGCGGATCCCTCCGACACATGCCCGTCGACAGTGAGGACTATCGCTTCGTCAAAACCACTTTCGACCGCCTCTGATTTTGCAAGCGCCGCCTGCGCGTATGAGCCCGTGATCTTGGCCCGCGCCGGCAGTGACTGGTCCGGCACCCTCCTCCACGTGCTGACCATGCAGCGGATGCCGCCCTCGATCTCGACGTAGTTGCCGAAGGGTATGGCGTAAATGAAGAAGCTGTGCTCGAGATTATGGAGCCGAACCCCTATCTCTTCGCTCGACGTATAGAGAAGAGGACGCACGTAGACATCGGACTTGAACTCGTTGCGCCGGAGAAGCTCCAGCGTGAAGTTGACCAGCTCCTCTGTGGAGTAGGGAAGTTTCATGCGCACCACTTTGGCCGAGCGATGCATGCGGTCGTAGTGCGGCGCAGCGTGGAGCAGGTAGAGCTGCTCTTTCTTTGGGTTCCAGTACGCGCGAATGCCCTCGAAGACGCCTGTGCCGTAATGAAGCGCGTGCGTCATCAGCCCGAGCCTGACGTCGTTGTACCTGGCGAACTCTCCTTCGTAAAAGACCCACGTGTTGGGATGAGGCACTGGTTTCTTCACGCCCGATTTCGTTTTCGTGTCCAGCCCCATCGCGAAATAATTGTAGGCCCCGACCAGTCGGCGACAACCCGCCGCGTTGCGCAAAGCTGCACGGCGCACCCGGCATCTGTTATGAATCCCACCGTGAGCCTATACGGCATCATTGCCGACCTTCGTCGCGAGCATCCGACCCCAGCCACCACCGAGACGCTCGACATGGTTGTCGCCGAGCTCGGCCGGACTCGTGACAACCTGAAGGAGGCGGTCGCCAACCTGAGCGGCAAGCCACTTCCACCGGGAGGCAAAGCCGTGCTCGACGAGCTGGTCGAGCGGGCGCGTCAGGGGGGCGTCTACGACCTGGACTACGGCCCTGACCCATATGACAAGCCGCCCGCCGAGCCTTTAGACGAGGGCACGCTGGGCATCGGCGCGCTGCTCGCGCTCACGTCGGTCGGAGGCATCGCGCTGGCGGTGCTCGCCGTCGTGGTCGCGCTCAACCAAATCTTGCGCTCCGGCAGTGGCTGAGTTCTCCTTCGACGTCGTCTCGGAGTTCGATTCCGCCGAGCTGACCAACGCACTGGACCAGGCTCGCCGCGAGGTCGGCACCCGCTACGACTTCAAGGACACCCAGACCTCGTACGACCATCAAGGTGAGAAGGTCGTGATCGAGTCGGCCAGCGAAGATCGCGCCAGGGCCGCACTCCAGGTGCTTCGTGAGAAGGCGGTGAGAAGGCAGCTCTCGCCCAAGCTCTTCAAAGCGGGCGACCCCAAGACCATCGGGAAGGGTCGCGGCCAGATCGAGGTCGAGCTCAACGCGGGAATCACCGACGAGATTGCGAAAGACCTCCGCAAGAGGATTCAGAACGCGACCCCCAAGGTGCAGGTACGAATCCAGGGCGACCAGCTGCGTGTGACCAGCAAGGACAAGGACTCGCTTCAGCTCGTGATCAAGTCCCTGCGCGAAGCGGAGGACATCACGGTCCCCCTGCAGTTCACCAACTACAGGTAGCCCCCCAGCCATAGACGATTAGCCGGTGCTGGTGATCCCCGCCATCGACATCTTTGGTGGACGCTGCGTCCGCCTGGTTCAAGGCGACTACCAGCACCCCACCGTCTACTCGGACGATCCCAACGAGGTGGCGGGCGAGTTTGTGCAGGCCGGAGCCGAGCACCTTCACGTAGTGGACCTTGACGCCGCCCGCGGCACTGCAGACAACAAACCGGCAATCGAGAAGATCCTGCGGCGAAAGGATCTCAAGGTCCAGGTGGCGGGCGGGATCCGGACATCCGACGCGGTCGAGTTCTGGCTGGGTGCCGGCGCTAACGCAGTGGTGATGGGTACTGCCGCCGTTCGCGACCCGCTTCTCCTCGAGCGATGCGCGCGCCTGCATCCGGGACGGGTGCTGACCGCCCTCGACATTCGCGACGACAAGCCGGCCGTCAGCGGCTGGACCAACACCGAACCCGTGCTGATCGGATCGCTGATCGGACGCTGGGACGGATTGCCTCTTGCGGGCGTGATCGTGACGTCCATCGACAGAGACGGCACTCTCTCCGGGCCGGACCTCGATGCGCTGATCAAGGTGCGAGCGATGACGGGGTTGCCTGTGCAGTACTCGGGCGGCATCTCCTCGCTCGATGACATCGGGCGCGTGGCAGAGGCCGGGGCGGACGCCGTAATCCTCGGCAAGGCGCTGTACGAAGGACGCATCACGCTGGAGCAGGCACTGGGGAAGAAGTGAGGCGGATACTCGCCGCAGCAGCGATCGCCCTTGCCGCGTGTGCCGCGTCCAGCGGGCGCGAGGCACCCGACGACCAAACGCTTCATCAGGACATCGTCACCAACGCCAGCGGCGCGGAGGTCACGTTCGACGCGACTGTGATAAGCGATCCGGTGAAATCCGGAACGCACGAACGTTTCGAGGTCAAAGTCCCGACCGGCGAGATCCTCGAGGTCGACCACAACACGAGCCTCGCGACGTATGTGCCTGTGCATCGGGGAGACCACGTAGTGATCCACGGCAAGCTCTACATCGACCCTGGCCCACGGATCGGCGTGCACTGCACGCACTCACATACATCGAGCGGCTGTCCCTTGCCGGGCTGGATCCTGCTCGGGCAGACCTATTACGAGTAAGCGGAAGGCCTGAGCCGAGTGGCTTCTTGCAAAGGTACCGTTGGTGCCAGACGTGTCGAATCAGCGAAGTTCAAAGGCACCGTTGGTGCCAGACGTGTCGAATCCAGCGCCGGTCCCTTCTGACCTTAGGACTTGAGGTTCCGCGCGACCACCGTAGCGGTTGCTTGCGCCACCGGCCGCACGACGATCTCGTCTATGTCCACGTGAGGAGGGCGAGTCACCGCGAAGACAACGCAATCCGCGATGTCCTTGGCAGTCAGCGGCTTCAGTCCCTCGTACACAGCCTTGGCCTTTTTGCGGTCGCCGCGAAATCTCACGACTGCAAATTCAGTCTCGACCAGGCCCGGGTCGATCTCCGTCACCCGAATCGGTTCGCCATTCAGCTCGAGACGCAGCGTCCGGGTGATCGCCCGCACCGCGTGCTTCGCAGCCGTGTAACCCCCTCCGCCCTTATAGGTCTCGAAGCCGGCGATCGATCCGATGTTCACGACATGGCCATGTTTTGCCTTCCGCAGGAGCGGAAGGCAGGCGCGGGTCATCCACATCAGACCCAGCACGTTCACCTTCCACATGCCGATCCAGTCCTCGTCGACTGCCTTGTCAATGGGAGCGAGACCGAATGCGCCGCCTGCGTTGTTGACCAGGACGTCGATGCGGCCGAACCTCTTGGTCACCTCGCGCACGAAGGCGCTGATGCTCTTCTGGTCGGTGACGTCGAGAGCCATCGCGACGCCTTCTTCGCCCGCCACGCGCTCGAGCCGGTCCAGACGGCGCGCTCCGACAACGATCTGGAACCCCAACCGACCCAATGCCACTGCGGTGGCGGCGCCAATGCCCGACGAGGCACCAGTGATGACTGCGACCTGGCTTGCCTTGCTCGTCTAACTACCCCCGCAAATACGCGTGACATCAGATCACGCTATCGATTCAATCAAAGCGTACCCTAGGGAAAATGCTGGAGGCCCTGGTTCTGGTTGTCGTCTGCCTCCTGCTGCTGACGGGCATCCTGGTCATGATCGGCCCGAACCTTTCCCGCGTGGTCAAGCGGCTCCGGTCGCTTAGGCGCCCCACCTCGGTTCCTTCGGTGTTTCAGAGCCAGCGGCGCGAGGCAGCCACGGCAGGGTTGAACCCAAAGACCCAGCGCGTGCTGGTGGCCGCCGCCCGGCTTGCCAACTGGCTGCGCACGCACAGCCACGACGATCTGTCGCGCGAGCTGCGCGCCGCTGCAGCCCGGATCACGACCAACGAGCCTGTCGGCCTCTACGCGCTTCAGTCAGTGCTCAGAAAGATCCGGGCGTTGAACCTCGAGGATGCCTCGCAGGAACGGCTGAAAGCGCTCGCCAATGAGCTACGGACCGCCGTCCAGGATCGCTTCGAACAGCTCGAGCTGCTGCCCTTCCGCCGACCCTAGAGGCCCGGGCCTCCTAGATCGGTTCGCGACGTAGGGTTTCGGGGCGCATCTCGGCCGGCAGATCCTGCTCTGAGGCGGCGACCAGACAGAATTCAGGCGCCGGCCCAAGCACCATCATCCGCCGCCACAGACTGACATCGGCTCGATCGGTCCAGGGCTTGAGGCGCTCGTAGAGCGCCGGGTAGCCAATGCCGGCCGGCTTGGAGAACCGGATCTCGAAACCGGATCCCGTCTTCGCGATTCCGGACCTAAGCATCATCAGCTTGCCTGCGCCGTCAGCGGACATATGCGCCACCGCGTCGTGAGGCGATGAGCGCGCGCCCTTGACGGCGGCCTCGTTAAGCCGATCTAGCGCTGTCGAGTTGTCGACCAGGTACCAGTCGGCGTAGCCATTACCGATCCGATACGTGGTCGAGCTGATGAAGCCGGAGGGTGGCTCGCCCGCAAGCGAAGCGTGGAATCGCCGGAGCGCCGCCTCGTACGACGTAGTCTCGACGCCGGATGTAGGGCGATGAAAGAAGACGTATGCCAGCAACTCAGCGACCCATCTACTGCTTGGCCTTCGGCCCCTTACCTGACTCCACGTACTTCTTCAGTGCTTCCATGTTCTTTCGAATGCCGTCGGCGTATTGGCCTTTGAGCAGGCCGCCGGCAAAACGAAGAATTCCGCCCAGCTCGTAGTCCATCTCATAAACCACGCGGGTGGTGCCGTCCTTCTGCTCGGTGTACGCGTAAGACCATGTGCCCTTGAGTGGACCGCGGATGAACTTGCCGGCGCAGCGCTTCGGTTTGACATACGAGGTCTGCTCCACCTCGACAGTCTCCTTGAGCCCGCCTGGCAGCTCGAGGTGATAGCGATATCGCGTTCCTTTGCCAGGCGGTCCGTCGTCGAGCTTCTCGACCTTGGCCAAGTTCGATGACCACCGGGGTGCATGCTCGACGTCCTCCTGGACGACGGCCCAAACCCGTTCTGGCGGCGCCTTGATGACTACCGACTCGCGCATCGAGGTCATCCTGCGATGATCCCACGAGTGGCCGACGCAAGAGTCCCACCTCCTCGAATGCTCGGCGCGCTGCGGCATAGAAACTTCCGGCTCTTCCTAACCGGCCAGGTCATTTCCACCGTAGGCACGTGGATGCAAAGCGTCGCCATGCCGTGGCTTGCGCTGCAGCTGACGCACAGCGCCCTACTGGTCGGACTCGTGCTTGCGGCGCAATTCCTGCCCGTTCTGGTCGCCGGCCCGCTTGGCGGAGTAGTTGCCGATCGCTACGGCAAGCAAAAGGTCCTCCTGGCGACCCAGGCGCTGTTCATAGTGCCCTCATTCGCGCTATATGCAGTCAGCGCGGCCGGGCACGCCGAGTACTGGATGGTCATCGTTGCGGCTTTCCTGACAGGCACCATCAACCTGTTCGACATGCCCGCGCGCCAGGCCTTCGTCATCGAGATGGTGGGCCGGCAGGACCTCATGAACGCGATCGCGCTCAACTCATCGGTATTCAACGCCGCGGCGGTGATTGGTCCCGCCGTCGCCGGCCTGCTGATCGCGGCGGTCGGCGTACCGGTCTGTTTTCTGCTCAACTCCGTCAGCTACCTTGCCGCGATCGTCGCCCTGTCCCTCATGCGAGACCTGCCGAGTGTCGCGACGCAGCACGTAAACCTTCCGTTCATGAAGAGGCTTGTGGAAGGAGCCTCATACGCACGCCACGAGCCGGTGGTCGGGATGCTGCTGATCGCCGTCGCGGTCTTTTCGCTGTTTGCCATGAACCGGTTGACGCTGATCCCGCTGTTTGCCGACCAGGTACTGCACGTCGGTGCGCGCGGCTTCGGGTTCCTCCTCGGCTCGATGGGATTCGGCGCGCTGGTTGGTGCGCTGACGCTCGCGTTCTTTCCTAGGCTGGGAGAAGATCCGGGGAGGCAGCTGTGGATGGCTGTCATCTGGGTGGCTGCGTTGATCGAATTTTCAATCTCGCGGGTCTTCGTGCTTTCGATGCTCGCGCTGTTCGTCGCCGGCTACTGCCAGATCTCGTTCGTGGCGGCCGCCAACAACCGAATCCAGACCATCACGCCCGATCACTTGCGCGGTCGAGTGATGTCGCTCTATGCCCAGGCCCTGATCGGAGTCGGACCTCTGGGCGCCGTTCAGGCTGGAGCGTTGGCCACCTGGTTGGGGGCGCCCTGGGCGATGACGATCGGCGCGGTCATCGCCGGTGCGGTCGTGGTCGGCATCCGAATCCTTACGCCGGAGGTCTTTTCGACCAGTGGCCCTAGTCCCGAGGCAGGTAGCGCGGTAGCTCGGCAAGTGAAGTGAAGTTTTTGGCTCGAAGGAATTCGGCGATACCGTCATTCACTTCGGCGATCGCACGCGGGTTGACGAACGTCGCGGTGCCCACCTGGACCGCGGAGCAGCCGGCGACCAGGAACTCGAGCGCATCTTCAGCACGCGTGATCCCTCCGACGCCGATCACCGGAATGCTCACCGCCCGCGCCGCCTGGTGCGCCAGGTGCACGGCGAGCGGCCGAATGGCAGGGCCGGAAAGACCTCCGGTGCGGAAGCTCAGCCGTGGTTTGTACGCGTTCAGGTCGATCGACATACCCACGAATGTATTGATCGCGCACAGCGCATCAGCGCCGGCCGCCTCCACCGCGCGAGCGATGACGCCGATGTCGCTCACCATTGGCGTGAGCTTCACCCACACCGGGAGCCTGGTTCGTTTGCGCACAGCCTCGGTCACCGCGGCCGCGGCGCGTGGGTCGTTGCCGAAATAAAGGCCGCCCTGCTCGACGTTGGGGCAGGAGATGTTGATTTCGATTCCGGAAACTCCGGGCACACCATCAAGCCGCGCGGCGAGCTCGCCGTACTCGTGCGCCGACTCGCCGTTGATGTTGACGAACACAGGAAAGTCCCACTCGGCCCACCTGGGCGTGTAGTCCCTAATCAGCGCTTCGACGCCGGGTCCCTGAAGCCCGATCGCGTTGAGCATCCCGCTGGGGGTCTCGGCGATGCGCGGCGGAGCCGTGCCAGTGCGCGGCCGGAGAAATATGCCTTTCGAGACCATACCCCCCAGCGCTCGCCGCTCGAGCAGGGGGACCTCAGTCCCGTAACCGAAAGTTCCGGAGGCAGCCAGCACAGGCCCGCGCAGCTTCAGCCCGCCGATTTCGACCGAGAGCTGGGTGCTCATCTGCTGATCGCGTAGGAGAGATGGGTCGGCAACGCTGCCCAGTCGATTTCCGCGGCGCGATAGACAGGTCCCTCCTTGCATGCGCGGTCATAACCGCCGCGCCTGAGCGGAACCGCGCACCCAAGGCACACGCCTGTGCCGCAGCCCATGTACGTTTCGACGGCCACCAGCGCCTCGGGCCAGCGATCCGCGACCGCGGAGAGCATCCGGTTGGGCCCGCATGCGAGGACGAGGTCCGCGTCCGGCGCCGCCGCCACGGCCGTGCCGGCGAACCCCTTCGAGCCGTCGTCCGTCGCCCAGATCACGTCGCTACCTTCGGATTCCGAGCAGAGCTCGTCGCTGGTGCGGGCGCCATGGACCCAGCTCACGCGCATGCCCAGGGATGTCGCCTCCCGGGCGGCGAGCGGCATGGGCGCCACCCCTAAGCCTCCGCTGATCAGCGCGATGCTTCGCGGGCCGGCGGCCAGGTCGAATCCGTGTCCAAGAGGACCGAGGCAGCTCAAGCGGTCTCCGGGAAGCATCGACAAGAGATCGGACGTCCCCTCGCCGACTGCCTTGAGAACTACTTCGATCTGCTCTCCATTGACGCGGTAGACGGAGAAGGGACGTCGCAGCAGCGGCCCACCCGACCAGCCCAAGTTGACGAATTGCCCGGCGCGAACCGAAACGGCAATCTCCGGCGCGTGCATCGCGACGACGAACATGTCGCGCGCCACCTGGCGCTTGGCGGTAACCGGCGCATCAAGCAGGAACACCCTGCCTCCATTCGTCGATGGTCCTGACCTCCATCTCGCGCGGAGCCGCCACCGCGGACTCGAGCAGCGCCGTCGCGGTGTCGAGCGAGGTCAGACAAGGGATGCGGCGCTCTACAGCTGCCCGCCGGATCTCAAAGCCATCCTTGAAGACAGGGCCGCCGGCTTCTTCTGGCTCGCTGTAGATGTTCGACATGGTGTTGATGACGAGGTCGACCTGTCCCTGCGTGATGACGTCGAGCACGTTCGGCGATTCCTCGCCAATCTTCGCCACCACCCGCGGCGAGAAGCCCGCCCGCTGAAGCGCCCTCGCGGTGCCCTCGGTCGCCACCAACGACCACCCCATCTGGACCAGGCGCGAGACTATCGGGAAGAGCTCGGGCTTGTCGGCGTCGGCGATGGTGAGAAGCGCGGTTCCACCTCGCGCGATCGGCATGCCCGACGCCGCGAAGGCCTTGCGCAGAGCTTCGTTCAACGTGCTCGCGATGCCGATGGCCTCCCCGGTGGACTTCATCTCGGGGCCGAGGTACGTGTCGACCGCCGGCAACTTGTTCATCGAGAACACCGGTGCCTTGACGGCGACCAGGTCTCGCGCCGGGATGAGCCCCGTCGCCCAGCCCATGTCCACAAGCTTCTCGCCGAGCATCACCCGCGTGGCGAGCTTGACCATCGGCACTCCGGTCACCTTGGAGAGAAACGGGACAGTACGTGATGCGCGCGGATTGACCTCGAGCACGTACACGTTGCCGCGGTGCACGACGTATTGAACGTTCACCAGGCCGCGCAGGCGGAGATGGCGCGCGATCTTCACCGTGTAGTCGATCACGTGGTCGAGCTCTGTTTGCTCCAGGCTTTGCGCCGGGTACACCGCGTATGAGTCTCCTGAGTGCACGCCGGCGCGCTCGACGTGCTGCATCACCCCCGGGATGACGACGGTGTCGCCATCCGAGATGGCGTCGACCTCGACCTCGGTGCCCTGGAGGTACTTGTCGACCAGCACCGTGCCCCGTGGCATGGCGCCGATCGCCCAGAGCATGTAACGGCGCAGCTCCTCACGGTTGCGGACGATCTCCATCGCCCGGCCGCCGAGAACGTAGGAGGGTCGCACGAGCACGGGGTAACCTGCGCGCTCTGCGATCCCGACCGCCTCCTCAACCGTAGTGGTGGTGCCGCCGACCGGCTGCGGAATGCCTATCGCGTCGAGCGCGCTCGCGAAGGCGCGCCTGTCTTCAGCAAGGTCGATCGCCTCGACGCTCGACCCCATGATCGCCACACCACGTTGGTTGAGCGGCTCGGCCAGGTTGATCGCAGTCTGGCCGCCGAACTGCACCAGCGCGCCGTCCACGTGCTCGGCCTGCGCGACATGCAACGCACCGTCGAGGTCGAGTGGGTCGAAGTACAGGCGATCCGAGGTGTCGAAGTCCGTGGAGACCGTCTCCGGGTTCGAGTTCACCAGAACCGCGCGGACCCCTGCCTCCCGCAACGACCATGCTGCGTGCACCGAGCAGTAGTCGAACTCGATGCCCTGGCCGATGCGAATCGGGCCCGAGCCGATGACAAGAGCACTTCGAGCATCGACAGCGGCGCTCTCGTTCTCGTCCTCCCAGCAGGAGTAGTAGTACGGTGTCGCCGCCTCGAACTCCGCCGCGCAGGTGTCCACCAGCTTGTAGGTCGGAATTCCACTCTCGACCTTGTCGCCACGCAGCGCGCCGATCATCGCGTCTGAGAATCCGGCTCGCCGCAGCTCGCGCAGGTCGCCCTCCACCTCGAGGCGCGTGATGTTGGCCATGCGGTCGATGAACCACCTATCGATTCCGCTGCGGTCCGTAAGCGATTGCGGGTCGGCGCCATTCCGGAGTGCGTTGAGAAGGGCGAAGAGCCTGCGGTCGTTGGGCTGATCGATAGTTTCCGGTCCGAGCTCCCACGTGGCCGGCGGCTTCTGCTCGAGCGAGCGCATCGCCTTCGTCAGCGCAGCCTCGAATGTCCGCTCGATCGCCATCACCTCGCCGGTCGAGGCCATCTGTGTGCCAAGCCTGCGGTCGCCGGCGGGGAATTTGTCGAAGGGCCAGCGCGGAATCTTGACAACGCAGTAGTCCAGCGCCGGCTCGAAGGCGGCGAACGTGCGACCAGTGACCTCGTTGCGGATCTCTTCGAGGCGCCTCCCCACCGCGACCTTGGCCGCCACCCGAGCGATCGGGTAGCCCGTGGCCTTCGAAGCCAGTGCCGATGACCGGCTGACGCGAGGATTGACCTCGATCACGTAGTAGGTCGAGCTCTTCGGATCGAGCGCGAACTGCACGTTGCACCCGCCCTCGATACCGAGGGCGCGAATGATGCGGATGGCCGACGTGCGCAGCATCTGGTGGTCGCGGTCGGACAGCGTCTGGGCCGGCGCCACGACGATGGAGTCGCCGGTATGCACGCCCATCGGGTCCAGGTTTTCCATGTTGCAGACCGTGATGCACGTGTCCGCAGCGTCGCGCATGACTTCGTACTCGATCTCCTTCCATCCCCACAGCGACCGCTCGATGAGGACCTGGTGGATCGGTGAGGCGCTCAGACCCCTCGTCGCGATGCGCTCCAGATCCGCCTCGTTGGTGACAAAGCCACCGCCGGTTCCACCGAGCGTGTAGGCGGGCCGGATGACGAGCGGCAGGCCGACCTCGCCGGCGAACTCGCGCACCTCTTCGAGGGATTCGCAGACACGAGAGATCGGGACAGGCTCACCGATCTCGTGGAGCATGTCCTTGAAGGCCTGGCGGTCCTCCGCTTTGCGAATCGTTTCGATGCTGGCTCCGAGCAGCCTGACGTGGTACTTGTCGAGGACGCCTGCGGCGGCGAGCTCGGTCGCGAGATTCAAGCCTGTCTGTCCACCAAGCGTTGGGAGCAGCGCGTCCGGACGCTCGCGCGCGATCACCCGCTCCACCGCGTCGACAGTCAACGGCTCGAGGTAGACGCGGTCCGCCACGTCCTCGTCGGTCATGATCGTCGCGGGGTTGGAGTTCACGAGCACCGTCGTGATGCCTTCTTCGCGCAGCGCCTTGCATGCCTGAGTGCCCGCGTAGTCGAACTCGGCTGCCTGACCGATCACTATCGGCCCCGAGCCCAGGATCAGGACCTTGCGCGGCTTCGGCGGCAGAGTCGCTCCTCCGACAGGCTTCAGCACAGGGCGGCGCTGGCTGACCATCTCGATAAACCGGTCGTACAGATGCTGGTTGTCCTGCGGTCCAGGGCAGCCCTCCGGGTGGTACTGGACGCTGAAGACCGGCAGGCTCCGATGACTCAGGCCCTCCACCGACCCGTCGTTCAGGTTGCGCTGCGAGACGAAGAAGTCACCGGCCGGGATGGAGGCTGCATCGACCTGGAACTCGTGGTTCTGGCTCGTAATGTGCACCTTGCCCGTCTCGAGGTCCTTGACAGGGTGGTTCGCGCCGTGATGCCCGAAGGGCAGTCTCGAAGTGGACGCGCCAGCGGCGCGACCAATGATCTGGTGACCAAGACAGATGCCGAAGATCGGGATGCGGCCGATCGCCTGCCGCGCCAGCTCCACGGGCCCATCCAGGACAGCCGGATCTCCCGGCCCATTCGCCAGGATCATGCCGTCGGCGCCCGTGGCCTCTATGTCCGCCCAGGTCGCGGTGTGTGGCAGAACGACGACGCGACAACCACGCTCGCGAAGAGAGCGAAGGATGTTGGTCTTGACTCCGTAGTCGACGACGGCGATCGAAAGTCCCGCGCCGTCGGCGTGATGAGTGCGCCTTAGCTCAACCGGAAGCGCCTCGAGCCATTCCTCGGTCGAGGTTCGCGAGGCTTGAGCCACGAGGTCCTGCTCTGCCAGAGGCGTGACGCGGCGCGCCGCCTCGGCCAGCTCGGCGAGGCGTGCCTGGCTTGGAGCTTCAGATTCGTGAGTCAACACGGCGCGTAGCGCGCCATGCGTGCGCAGGTGGCGCGTCAGGGCGCGCGTATCGATCTCGGTGATCGCCGGCACCTTCCAGCGTTTCAGGTATTCGTCCAGCGAGCCCTCGCTCGAGTGGTGGCTCGGGACCGGACACGCCCACCGGACGATCAGGGCGCGCGCCCACGGCCGGGACGACTCGGCGTCAGCGTCACGCACCCCGTAATTGCCCTGGAGCGGATAGGTCATGCAGACCATCTGTCCTGCGTACGAAGGGTCGGTGAGCACTTCCTGGTAGCCCGTCATCGCGGTGTTGAAGACAACCTCTCCCTCACCGATTACCTCGGCGCCGAGGGAAACGCCGACAAACGAACGTCCGTCCTCGAGCACCAGAGCCGCGAAAGACTTTCTAGCCGGCAACGATCACCGCCTGGTCGACGCCGTCCTCTTCCGCGATCAGCACGTCGATCCGCTCCGCATCCGACGTGGGGACGTTCTTGCCGACGTAGTCCGGGCGGATAGGAAGCTCGCGATGGCCGCGATCGATCAGCACCGCCAGCTGGATCGCGCGTGGGCGTCCGAAGTCCATCAGCGCATCCATCGCCGCACGCGCGGTGCGGCCGTGGTGGATGACGTCGTCGACGAGGACGACGACTTTGCCCTTGACGTCCGGCATGTTCGAGGTCGCGCGATGAGCAGGCTGACGAAGGTGGCGGTCGTCGCGGTGCTGGCTGATGTCGATCGAACCGACCGCAACCGGCGCACCCTCCAGCTCCATCAGCTTGGCCGCAAGGCGGATGGCAAGGTGATCTCCCTTCGCCGGAATCCCGACCAGGACGAGGTCCTGAGTGCCCCGATTCCGCTCCACGATCTCGTGGGCGATGCGCGACAGCGAACGGCGTATCTGCTCGGCGTCCATCACTGTCGCCTTGAGCCGTCCTTGTGTGACGCTCATGCCAACAAGCGGTCGAGCAGCGCCATGCGAACGTGCAAGCCGTTTCGCGCTTGGCGGAAATAGGCGGCGCGCGCGTCGTCGTCAACCTCCGGCGCGATCTCATCGACGCGCGGCAGGGGGTGCATCACTATCGCGTACTTGCGCATCTGGTCGAGTGACTTCTTGTCGATGCGATAGATGCCCTTCACCGCTTCGTATGCGGCGGGATCCGAGAACCGTTCCTTCTGGATACGCGTCATGTACACCACGTCCACCTCCGGCAGCACCGCTTCGAGGTCTTCGTTTTCGACCCACGGCACGTGCCGCTCGTCGAGGTGGGACTTCAGGTCGTCGCGCATCGCGACCGTCGGCGGCGCGACGAACCAGATCTTGATGTCCTTGAACTTGCTCAGCAGGTACGCGAGGGAGCGGACGGTGCGGCCGTTCGCCAGGTCGCCGACCATCGCCACCTTGATGCCGTCGATCCTGTTGAGCTCATCCTTGATCGTGTAGAGATCGAGCAAAGCCTGAGTCGGGTGCTGTCCCGGGCCGTCACCGGCGTTGATGATCGGTACCGAGCTGACCACGGCGGCCCGCTTCGCCGCGCCTTCCTCGTTGTGGCGGAGCACTATCACGTCGGCGTAACCGCTGACTATCCGGATCGTGTCTTCCAGAGTCTCGCCCTTCGCCGCAGAGGAAAACTCGCGGGCGTTGTCAGTGCCCATCGTCTGTCCGCCAAGCCGCATCATCGCCGCCTCGAATGACAGGCGAGTACGCGTCGAAGGTTCGTAGAAGAGGGCGGCCATGACCTGGCCGTTGAGGCGCCCCATGAAGCGGTGGGGTTCGCGCTTGATCTCGTCGGACCGGGAGAAGAGGTCTTCGAGCAACGTGCGCGAGAACTGCTGGCTCTCGATCACGTGCCGTAGACGGCTGCCGATTGCCATAAAAAAACCTCCTTCCCGGTCTCACTGGACCGGACTTAAAGGACTCCGACGCTCGAAAATGCGCCCTGCGCGCGCCCGGCGGGTCCGGACTTAAAGGAACCCACAGGGAATTCCGCCGCTGGCAAAAGTTTACCTTAGTCAGGCATGAACAAGAGACCAGGGCACGTCACAGTCACGACAGAGGTCAGCTATTGCTCCTTCTGCGGCCGCGCCCGCAACCTGCGACGCGAGGAGCGCCAGCTCGGCACATTTGTCCGCACTGTCGTCACGTGCGAAACGTGCCACCGCACCCTTTCCAGCACGATGGGAGTGGCGAGCACGGAGGCGCCGGCAACCGCTGAGGCACCTGCCGAGAGCGAGGTGGCGGCGTCCAGCGCGACGAGACCGGCATCAGCCTCCAAGCCTCAGCCGGCCAAGGGCACAGCAGCAACGAAAGCCAAGACGCCCTCTACCAAGTCAAAAGCCACGAAGGCTCGCACCAGCAAAACCAAATGAGCCCGGCGGCGGTCACGGTTGACCGCCTGGAAAAGACGCTCGGCAAGAACAAGGTGCTGCGTGGCATCTCGCTGGAAGCCAATGCCGGCGAGATCTTCGGCCTGCTGGGCCCCAACGGCGCCGGTAAGACGACGACTCTCAGAGTGATCTGCACATTGCTGGCGCCCGAGGCGGGGTCCGTAAAGGTGCTCGGCTTCGACACCCGGATCAACCCGGAAGAGGTTCGCCGGAGAGTTGGAGTCGTCACCGCGGACATCGGCGTCTATTCCCGGCTTTCAGCGCGCGAGAACATCAGCTACTTCGCCCGGCTCAGTGGCGTGCCGGACCGCGACCTGAAACCCCGTGTCGACGCGGTGATCGATCGCTTCGGCATGGCGTCGTTTGCGAACCAGCGCGCGGACAGTCTCTCCTCCGGGCAGAAACAGAAAGTGGCGATAGGCAGGGCGATAGTTCACGACCCTGAGGTGTTGATGTTCGACGAACCCACCTCCAACCTGGACGTCCTCGCGTCTCGGGAAATCAGAGAGTTCATGGTCGAGTCGCGTGGCCGCGGCAGATGCGTGATCTTCTCGACACACGTCCTGCACGACGCGGAGCGGCTGTGCGACCGGGTCACCATCCTGCACGAGGGCAGCGTCGTCGCGACCGGCCCCACCGCGGAGGTGAGGGGTGCGCATCGCGACCTGGAAGATGCATTCCTAGAGCTCGTCCTGTGAAGGCACTTTCGATAGTCCTCAAGAAAGAGCTGCTCGAGATCCTGCGCGACCGCCGCACCTTGATGGTGATCGGCATTGCCGCTCTGGCTACGCCGCTCATCATGCTTGTCATCTCGCAGCTGGCGACCAAAACGGCGACTCAGACGTACACGGTCGGCTACAGCGGCGAGGTCCCCGCGGGTCTCGACGTCCTGTTGACAGCGACGGGGCTCAAGCTCGAGCACGTCGACGACCCCGCGACCGCCGCCAGGCAGCAGGTGGATATCGGTGTCGTGTTTCAACCGGGCCAGATCGATGAGTACTACGACCCGACGCGCCAGGGTGCGCAGATCGCCGACGTGCGCCTGCAGACGGTCTTGGGCAGGTACGAAGCCGCCAAGGTGGAGGCAGCGCTCCGAGACCGAGGAATCGATCCAGGTGTGCTGCACCCGCTGCCAGTCAAGGTCCATCCGCTGAGCTCGCCGGTGAAGGCTGCCGGCAACGCGTTCCTCAGCTTCTTCCTGCCCTACATCCTGATCTCGATGGTGCTCACGGGCGGCCTCTCTGCTGCACTCGACAGCTCCGCCGGTGAACGCGAAAGGAAGACCCTCGAGAGCTTGCTGCTGACGCCGGCGCCACGAAGCCGCATCCTGCTCGGCAAGATCCTGGCGGTCAGCGCGATCAGCCTGGTCGCGGCCCTCGCGGCCATCGGATCGATGCTGCTAGCTCTGACCCAGATCGCACTGCCAGGCAGCGACACGGCGTCATCGCACATCAGCCTCAGCCCGCTCGCCGCCGGCGTGATGGTGTGGCTGGCGATCCTGATGGCGGGCACGTTCAGCTCCCTCTCGATAGCCCTTGGGACGCTGGCAAAGAACTTCCGGCAGGGCCAGGCCTATGCCACGCCGCTGTACTTCATCACGATCTTCCCGGCCTCGATCATCGTGTTCATTCCGGACTTCAACCCCAACCTGGCCTACTACCTGATTCCCATCCTCAACGCAGTGCTGGTCCTGCGAGACGCGATAGTCCACAACTCGGTCGCCTGGCCGGCGTTGGGTGTCACAAGCGCCAGCCTTGTCGCCACCGGGATGATCTGCTGGTTCGCGGCGCTCCGGCTTTTCTCCCGCGAGGCCCTGCTGGTCAAGTCCTGATTCCGCGGCGCCGGTGGCAAACTACGACGCAGAGGATGGCGGCGCAGTACACCGAAGAACGAGACCTCCGGAGCCTGGAACGGCGGTGCACTTACGCGATCTTTGCTCCGCTCGACCCGGAGGAGCCACTGCCGCGAGAGCTCATCCTGGAGGGAAAGCGGCTCAAAGCAGTAGGGCGTCGCGAGCTGGCGGGAGCGCTGTGGTTGCCGTTGCTCGTCCTGGTCCTGTTTTTCGCCGGCTGGGGCAAGCTGGATGCTGTTGCCGCCCTTGTCGCCATAGCGGCGACTTTCGTGGGATTGTGGGCATTCGTCCTGGTCGGCAGCCGCGATGGCAAATCTCCGCGGCGGCCATAATCAGCCCATGACTGAAGCAGTGATCGTCGCTCTGGGCCGTTCTCCAATCGGTAGGGCGCGCAAGGGCTCCCTCGTCGACGTCCGGCCCGACGACCTGGCTGCCCACGTCGTCACCAAGGTGCTCGAGAAGGTTCCAGAGCTCGATCGCAGCGCCATTGAAGACCTGATCTGCGGATGCGGCCTGCCCGGCGGTGAGCAGGGGCACAACATCGGGCGCGTCGTTTCGATTCTGGCTCGCCTCGACGTCCCAGGCGTCACTGTGAATCGCTACTGCTCTTCGTCGCTCATGACGACGCGGATGGCAAAGCATGCGATCGAGGCCGGCGAAGGGGACGTTTTTCTCTCGGTAGGTGTCGAATGCGTGTCGCGCTACGGGAGCGGCTATCCCGACGCGCCCGACACCTTCAACCCGAGGCTAGTGCCTGGAAACACTGACGAGTATCCCGACGTCTACATCGCCATGGGTCAGACGGCGGAGAACGTGGCCCGGCGCGAGAAGATCAGCCGCGAGGAGCAGGACCTCTACGCCGTCAAGAGCCAGAACGCGGCAGTCGCGGCGCAAAACAACGGCTTTTTCGACCGCGAGATCATCCCGGTCCCGCTGCCCAATGGCGCGATGTACACCAAGGACGACGGGCCGCGCCCAGGCACGACGGTGGAGGTGCTCGCGACGCTGAAGCCGGCTTTCCGAGACGACGGCACGGTGACGGCCGGCAACGCGTGCCCGCTCAATGACGGTGCTGCCGCGGTGGTCGTGATGTCGGATCGCAAGGCAAAGGAGCTCGGCCTCAAGCCGATCGCTCGGATCATCTCGACGGGGCTTTCAGCGCTCGAACCTGAGTTCATGGGCCTCGGCCCTATCGATGCCTCGAGGCAAGCCATGAAGCGCGCCAAGATGACCATCAGCGACATCGACATCGTCGAGATCAACGAGGCGTTCGCCGCGCAGGTCATCCCTTCCGCTCGCGCGCTCGGCGTCGACCCGTTCAGCGACAAGCTCAACCCGCACGGCGGCGCGATCGCGCTGGGTCACCCGTTTGGGATGACCGGGGCGCGGATCCTTTGCACGCTGCTCAACGGTCTCCGTGAGAAGAACAAGACCTACGGGCTGGAGACGATGTGCGTCGGCGGCGGCCAGGGCATGGCGATGATCGTGGAGCGTCTTAACTAGAGCGACGTTCCTGCCAGAGGAGCCATCGCCTCCGGCAGCCGCACCTCTTGCTCGTCGCCAGTCGAGAGGTCATAGGCGAAAACCTTGCCCGTCTGACGCACGCCGCCGTAACAGTTGTCACAAACCTGAACCTCTCTCGCCCAGAGCACCTTGGGCGCCACAAACACCGGATAGATGCGTTGTCCTGTGGTTTTCAAGGTCTTGGCGCTCGCGGACCTGGTGTCTAGAACATCCAGGTCGTATTTGTAGCCCGGCAAAGTGAGGTAGGCGATGCTCTGACCGTCAGGCGACGCCGCCGGCTCGAGCCAGTCCGACTGCAGGATCGCGACGGGTTCAGATCCACGTGCCCATTTGTAGGCCTTATGGTCGCCGCCTGTGTAGTAGAGCGAGGAATTGACCCAGACAGCCCACAGACCCTTGGAAGCCGAGACGATCCGCGAGCCTTGCAAGTCGAAGACCTGAAGATTTAAAACTGCCGGGTCCACATAGTTTGCTGCGTAGTCGACTGCCAACACGAGCGATCCATCGGGAGAGAACTCGATGCTTGGTCCGCCGAACCCATACATGCTGCCGCCATGCCCGCCGAGCACCGGATAGATGGCCAGGGTCCGCTCCCCGCTGGGGCCGTAAAGTCTCGCGAGCCTGCGTCCGTCTGCCTGGCCCTCCATCGTCGCCAGCCACGCGCGATCTGGGCTGAGCCTCGCCAGATAGACGCCGCCATTGAGCTCGCGAAGAGTGGTGATGGTGCGCCGCGCGACGTCTACGGCCAGGAGTCGATTCGGCCTGTCGCTGACCAGCAAGAACTCGCTCCGCGACAACCACTGGATTGGTTCCATCGTGTGCGGCAAGTTGCTGAGAGTGCACACACGACTTGGCGCCAGAGGGTCGGCGACGTCGAGAACCGCCAGCAAACCCAAGCCCTCGGAAACGAACGACGCGATCACCAGTGGATGCCCGGGCAGGTACTGGCCTGGGCATGTCAAAGAGGGCGCGAGAGCCTGGGATGGACTTGGGGAAGGAATCGAGGAGGGACTCTGCTTTGTGATCGGAGAGGTAGGCACGACACTTGCAGTTGCCCCAGGCGATGCAAGGGCGTTGATGGAAGGCGACGCGGGCACGTAGACGTGCGGACCGCTCGGGCCACCGCATGCCGCGACTGCAGTTACCAGCAATATCCACACCACATGCCGGGACGTGCTCACTGCGAGTTGGAACGCCACGCCAGCGCGCTGGTTACGTGGCGCTCGTTTTCTTCTTGTAGAAGCGGCACGGCGGCGATTCGGCAGTCGTGTGGAAGTTCCAGTGCCGGCACCATGCGGTTCCGTCGAACATGCGGCACGTGCCGCACGTCACACGCGGATTCTCGACGTGCGTCTTCTTCATGTGTTGCTCGGGCCGCTCGCCGGCGAAGCCTTCTTCCTTCACAGCTGAGACCGAACCTCCCACAGCTCGGGGTAGAAGCGCTTGCCGAGGGTCGTGCGCAGGTACTCCGCGCCGCTGCTGCCGCCGGTCCCGGTCTTGCCGCCGATCTGGCGTTCGACCATCAGGACATGACGGGCGCGCCAATGCGCGAACGACTGGTCGTGATCGAGCATGGCCTCGCAAAGGTCGAAGAGGTCACCGTAGTGCTCGCGGTCTCGGAAGACCTCGAGCAGCGAAGGAGATCCCCGTCTCTCGACAAGGCGGCGGAACGCGTCACCAAGGGAAGGTTCGTCCAGGCGCCGGTGCAGCCGGGCCATCTCGTCCGGAGTCGCTTCGAGGCGAGCCAGGTACTTCGGCTCCTTAAGCCCGGACAGGAATTCGATCTCGCGAAACTGGACTGACTGAAAACCGCTTGCGGGCGCCAGCTGCGAGCGAAAGGCGAGGAAGTCCTGCGGTGACATCGTCTCGAGGACCTCGATCTGCTCGATGAGCAGTTGCTCGATGACATGCACGCGCTGGAGGTAGTGGCGCGCGAAGAAGATGTCGTCGGCGTCGATCCTGTCGCGCGCGGCCTCGAGCTCGAACAGCACGACCTTGAACCAGAGCTCGTAGACCTGGTGGGCGACGATGAAAAGAAGCTCGTCGTGCTCCTGGCTGAGCCCTTGCTGCAAACCCAACAGCTCCGGCACCTTGAGGTAGGTCCCGTAGGAAAGCCGGCGGCCTTCCTCTCCAAAACGCGTGCTCATCGCAACCTAGTGCTTGAAGTGGCGCCGGCCGGTCACGACCATCGTGATCCCTGCCGCGTCCGCCGCTGCCACGACTTCCGCGTCCTTGACCGAACCCCCTGGCTGGATGACCGCCGTGACGCCTGCCCGGATCCCCTCCTCGAGGCCGTCCGCGAACGGAAAGAAGGCATCGGAAGCCATCACGGACCCGACGGCGCGCCCGCCCGCCCGTCTGACCGCTATCTGCACTGCCTCGACGCGCGACATCTGGCCGGCGCCGACTCCCACCGCGGCTCCGTCCTTGAAGAGAACTATCGCGTTGGACTTCACATGCTTGACCGCGGTCCAGGCGAAGCCCAACTGCTCCCATTCGTTCTCGGTCGGCGCACGCCGGCTGACGACTTTAGCTGTGGACCTGTCGAATCCGAGCCGGTCCCATTCCTGGACGAGAAAGCCGCCGGGCACTGAGCGCACATCGAAGTCGAGGAGGCCTACTCGTGGTAGTTCGGCGGCGAGCACGATCATGCCCTGGCGGCGCGCGAGCACGTCTTTGGCCTCGTCGAGGATCTCGGGCGCGATCACCACGTGCGTGACGATCTGCACGATCTGTTCGGCCGTCGACCGATCGAGAGGGCGGTTCACGGCTACGATCCCGCCAAACGCCGAGACCGTGTCGCACTCGTAGGCGAGCCGGTACGCGGTGGCGATGTCCTCCGCCACGGCAAGGCCGCAAGGGTTCATGTGCTTGATGATCGCGGCGGCAGGCTTGTCGTAATCGCGCACCAGCTGATAGGCGGCCGAAGCGTCCTGGATGTTGTTGAAGCCAAGGTCCTTGCCCTGGACCTGCACGGCGCCGCCAATGCCGCCTGGGTCGGGCCCGAATCGGTAGAACGCCGCCTTCTGGTGCTCGTTCTCACCGTATTTCAGCGACTGGCTGAGCATGCCGGCGAAGGAGATCTCAGGCGGAAAGCCGTTGGTCTCCGTCCCGCGCAGGTAAGCGGCGATCCACGAGTCGTAGGCGGACGTGTGCGCGAACGCTTCCGCGGCCAGACGGCGGCGCATCGACGCGTCCACGGTGCCTTCACTTAGAGCGCTCAACACCTCTGCGTAGCGCTCCGGCCGCACCACGACGACCACCGACTCGTGGTTTTTGGCAGCGGCGCGGATCATCGCCGGCCCGCCAATGTCGATTTGCTCGATCGCTTCTTCGAATGCAGCGCCCGGGCGAGTGACCGTCTCGACGAAGGGGTAGAGGTTGCAGCACACCAGGTCGATCTCCTCCAAGCCGTGCTCCTTGAGCGACTCCATGTGCTCTGCCCTGTCGCGCCTGGCCAGGATGCCCGCATGCACCCCCGGGTGAAGCGTCTTGATCCGGCCGTCCATCATCTCGGGAAAACCAGTCAGCTCGCTCACGGGGCGCGCATCGATGGCGGCGTCTTGAATCGTCTTGAGCGTGCTGCCTGTCGCGTACAGCTCATAGCCGAGGCGCTTCAGGCCCCGCGCGAACGCGGCGAGGCCTCCTTTGTCGCTAACCGAGAGAAGAGCTTTCATTTGACTTACGCCTTGCGCGCGCCCGGCACAAGACGAGTCTCCATCAGCCGGATTGCCTGGGGAAGGATGCGGTACTCGGCTTCATGCACGCGCTCACGCAGCGTCTCCACCGTATCGCTTTCGAGGACCGGGACGGCCGCCTGGACCAGGACGGGACCCGCGTCCAGGTTGGCGGTGACGATGTGCACCGTCGCGCCAGTCACCTTTGCCCCGCTCTCGAGGGCGCGCTCCACTGCATCCATGCCGCCTGCGAACTCCGGCAGCAGCGACGGGTGAACGTTGATGATCCGGTTCTCGAACGCTTCGAGAAAGGCCTGAGAGTGAACTCGGTCGTATCCCGCGTCGACGACGAGCTCGACTTCATGGCGCCGGAAGAAGTCGATCATCGCCGCGTCTCGTTCCTCGGAGGACGCGAAAGACTTCTGCGACAGCTCACCGAGCGGTATGCCCTTTTCCCGGGCGAAGGCGGCGCCGCCGCAGGACGGCCGGTTGGTAGCGACCGCGACCACGTTGAATCCGCGCTCGACCAGGTTGCGTAGGTTGGATCCTTTGCCGGACACCGCGACGCCGATCTTGAGGGTCAGCTGATGACCACTCGATCCGGACCGGAGTGGGAGACCACCTCGCCGACCACGAGCGCGCCGGGCGGCACGTCGGACGGCAAATCAGACGAATCAACGACCAGGATCATGCCCAGGCCCATGTTGAACGTTCCAAACATCTCGTCGTTCGCGATGCGGCCGCGCTTTCGGATGAGCTCGAAGATCGGCGGCACTTCCCATGCGGCCTTGTTCAGGCGAACCCCTAACCCGTCCGGAAGAACACGCGGCACATTGCCCAGGATGCCTCCGCCTGTGATATGTGCCGCGCCCTTCCAACGGATACGGCCGAGATCTTCGAGGTACGAGCGGTGCGGCTCGAGCAGCACATGGGCCAGGGTGTGGCCCTGCTCGTCGAAGGAATCGGTCAGCGGAACGTTTTCGAACACCTTGCGCACCAGAGAGAAGCCGTTGGTGTGCAAACCGCTGGACGGTAGGCCGATGAGCAAATCCCCGGACTTGATGCGGGAGGGGTCAGGCTTCCGGCCGGCATCGACAAGGCCGACGATGAACCCGGCGAGGTCGTAGTCGCCCAGCGCATACACGCCTGGCATCTCGGCGGTCTCTCCGCCCAGGAGGGCGCAACCCGCTTCTCGGCACGCCTGCGTCATGCCTTCGATCAGCTGGGTGAAGACTTCCGGGTCCAGCCGGCCGGTCGCGAAGTAGTCGAGGAAGAACAGCGGTCGGGCGCCGGCGGTCGCGATGTCGTTGACGCAGTGGTTGACGATGTCGATTCCGATTCCGCGATGCACGCCTGCGGCGATGGCGATCTTGATCTTCGTGCCGACCCCGTCGGCGCTAGCTGCAAGGTGGCCGCCACCCGGCAAGGCGTACAGACCCGCGAACGGCCCGACGCCGACGGCAACGTCCTCGCCGTGAGTAGCCGCGATCAGCGGCTTGACCCGCTCAAGCGCACGCTCGTAGGCCGCGATGTCAACCCCGGCCGCGGCGTACGAGAGGCCTTCGGCTCCCATCAGGCTTTTGCTAGGTGTGGCGAGGGAGGTCCCGGGACATGATCGGATTTCACGGGCAGCTCGAACTGCATCTTGTCCATCTCGAGCTGCTGCGGCACCGGCACCGGGTAGGAGCCGTCGAAGCAGGCGCGGCAGAACTCGTCGGAGGTGCCGCGGCCGATCGCGCGCATGAGGCCTGGAATGGACAGGTACTGGAGACTGTCGGCGCCGATGCGCTCGCGCACCTCTTCCACCGTACGCCCAGAAGCGATCAGTTCCTTGGTCGAACCAATGTCAACCCCCATGAAGCACGGGAAGCGCATCGGGGGGCTCGAGATTCGCATGTGAATCTCGCTTGCGCCGGCCGCCCGTAGGCGCTCGATGATCCGCTTCGACGTGGTGCCGCGGACTATCGAGTCGTCGACGGCGATCAGGCGCTTGCCTTTGATCGATCGCGGCAAGGGATTGAGCTTCAGCATCACGCCGGCCTCGCGAAGCGATTGGTCCGGCTGGATAAACGTGCGGTTGATGTAACGGCTCTTCATCATGGCCTCGCGAAACGGGATGCCCGCGGCTTCCGCGTAGCCGATGGCGGCCGGTGTTCCCGAGTCGGGGAACGCGATCACCATGTCGGCCTCGACGGGGGCCTCTTTGGCCAGCTCGTGGCCCATCCGGATGCGGGCGTCCTCGAGCTCGCAGTTCTTCAGGATGGAGTCGGGCCGCGCGAAGTAGATGAACTCGAACACGCACATCGCGTGCTTGTTGGAGGTCTGGAAGTTGACGCTGTGCACTCCGTGCTCGTCCATCACCACCATCTCGCCTGGCTGGACCTCGCGCACGAAGGTCGCGTTGACGGTGTCGAGCGCGCACGTTTCAGAGGCGATGACATGCGCGGGCTGTCCTGGCAACGGGATGAACCCTATGCACAGCGGACGGAACCCATATGGATCGCGCAGCGCGATGAGCTGATTGGGCGTGATGATGCCGCACGAGTAAGCGCCGACCACCCGCGCAAACGACCGGCGGACCACGTCCTCCCACGTCTTGCCATGGGTGTGCTCGATCAGACGGGCCATCACCTCGGTGTCGAGCTCCGTTTCGAAGGTCGCGCCCTCCTCCGTCAGCTGGAGACGCAGAGCTTCGGCGTTCAGCAGGTTGCCGTTGTGAGCAATCGCGCCTGGGCCAAGCGTCGGGTGATGGAAAGGCAGGGGATGAGCGTTCTCGGCGCGACTGGACCCAGTCGTCGAGTAGCGAGTGTGGCCGAGCGCCAGGATCGAACCCTCGCCCATGTCCTTGATCTGCGCCGGTGAGAACACCTGCGCCACAAGGCCCATCGCGCGATGCACGCGCACGTTGGTGCCGTCCGAGACAGCGATGCCGGCGGACTCCTGACCCCGGTGCTGCAGCGAGAAGAGACCGAAGTAGGTGAGGTTGGCGACGTCGACACCTTGCTTCGAGCAGATCCCGAAAACCCCGCACATTTAGTGGCACGCTCCGGAGTTCTGCAGCACTAGGTCAATGCCCCTTCCCAAGCTTGACGCATCTCGTCCAGGGTCAGCCGGAACTGCCCTTCGAACTCGAGCGAGTCTCCGCCGGCAAGGCCCAGCAGGGCGATCTCGACGTGGTGGCGGCGCGCGAGGGACTGAAGCTCCGGCATTGCACGCGATGACAAGCTCACGATGAAACGGCTGGGAGATTCGCCGAAGAACGCGGCATCCATGCGCAGCGGGGATTCGGGACGCAGCCCCGGGCACCGCACACCGACCCCTCCAAGCAGGCAGCACTCGGCGAGCGCAACCAACATGCCCCCCTCCGCACAGTCATGAGCGGAACGCAGCAGCCCGTTCTCCGCCGCCGCCAGCACGAGCCGGTTGACGGCCTTCTCACGCGCCAGGTCGAGAGCAGGCGGCCGCCCGGCGACGTAGCCGTGCTCGAGCTTCAAGTACTCGGTGCCGCCGAGGTCGTTGTGGCTCGATCCGATCAGCAGCACGAAGTCCCCTTCAGTGCGCAAGCCGGCGGAGAGCCCCTTCCCGTAGTCCTTGATCAAGCCGACCATGCCGACGACAGGCGTTGGGTAGATCGCCGATTCACCTGAGGAGTCGTTGTAGAGGCTGACATTGCCACTGACGATGGGTAGGTCGAGCGCCCGGCAGGCATGAGCCAACCCGGCCACCGTCTCCTCCATCTCCCAGTAGACCTCAGGCCGGTCGGGATTGGCGAAGTTCAGGCAGTCGGTCACCGCCAGAGGGTGCGCGCCCGTGGCCACGATGTTGCGCGCGGCCTCGGCCACCGCGAGCTGGGCGCCGAGGTGCGGGTCCAGATAGCAGTAACGCGAGTTGCAGTCGGTGGTGACGGCAAGGCCGAGGCGGGTGCCCTTGACGCGAAGCATCGCGGCGTCGCCGCCCGGGGGAACCACCGTCGCGTCGCCAACCATGTGGTCGTAGCGACGGAAGATGCCGCGCCGGCTGGATAGGTTCGGGCTCGCCAAAAGGCGCAGCAGCGACGCGCCTGCATCGACCAGCGGCGGAAGAGCGTCGATGTCAAGGCCAGGCGGCTGCTCTGCTGCAACGCCGACCAGACGTCGAGGCGGCACTCCGTCGGCGAGCAGTTCCACCGGAAGCCGAGCCACTTCGTTGCCGCCATCGACGACGGTGAGGTATCCGTCGTCAGTGACGTGCCCGATCACCGCTGAAGTTAGGTCCCAGACCTTGAAGATCGACTCGACCTCAGCCTCTCGGCCGCGCTCGACCACGATGAGCATCCGCTCCTGCGATTCCGACAGCATGACGTGGTACGGGCTCATGCCTCGCTCGCGCCGCGGCACGCGCGCCACGTCGATGTGCGCGCCGGCGCCAGGCACGCGCGCCGCGCACTCGGCCACCGATGACGTGAGACCGGCGGCGCCAAGATCCTGGATGGCGACGACCGCGTCGGTTTGGGCGAGGTCCATGCATGCCTCGAGCAGCAGCTTCTCGAGGAACGGGTTGCCCACCTGCACCGCGGGTCTTCGCTCTGCGCTGGTTTCATCCAGCTCGAGTGACGCGAACGACGCCCCGTGGATGCCATCGCGACCCGTGTCGGCGCCGACGAGCATCAGGCTGTTGCCGGTGCCCTCGGCGCGCGCATGCTTGAGTTGATCGATCCGAACCAGGCCGACGCACATCGCATTTACCAGCGGGTTGTTGGCGTAGCACTCGTCGAAGTAGACCTCTCCACCCACAGTTGGAATGCCTATGCAGTTGCCGTACCCGCCAATGCCGGCGACCACACCTTCAAGGTGGCGGCTCGATGCCGGCAGCGGTCCAAAACGCAGCGAGTCCAATAACGCGATAGGCCGCGCGCCCATGGCGATGACGTCGCGGATGATGCCGCCCACGCCGGTCGCAGCGCCCTGGTAAGGCTCGATGGCCGACGGATGGTTGTGCGATTCGATCTTGAACACGACAGCCCAGCCCTCGCCGATGTCCACGGCGCCGGCGTTTTCACCAGGGCCCTGAAGGACGGCGGAGCCGGTGGAAGGCAGCCGCCTGAGCAGCGCCTTTGAGCTCTTGTACGAACAGTGCTCGGACCAGAGGACGCCCAGCATGCCCAGCTCGACTTCGTTGGGGGCTCGCTTCAGCCTCTCGACAATGACCCGGTACTCCTCGGGGGTGAGCGCGACTTCTCGTAGCTTGCGCGAGTCCATCACAGCCACGGGCGGAGCCCTCGGCGAGAGATTCGGTGCCTAGGTGGCCCAGATGCTAGGCGCGGGCGAGCACCGGAGCGAGCGCATCCGTTGATGCGTGAGCGAGAAGCGAAGGCCGCAACGACGCAGATGGGCCGCATCGGCGCCGAAGATCCGTCGAGGGTCTCCGACCGGGGCTGTCTGACGTCTGCCTTCAAGAAACCAGAACCTTGATCGCGCTTGCCGCCACCGAGCGGAACAGCTTCAGGCCGTCAGTGCCACCGAGCTCGGCTTCGGAGCAGCGCTCGGGGTGCGGCATCATGCCTAGCACGTTGCCGCGCGCGTTGACGATGCCGGCGATGTTGTGCATGGACCCGTTGGGATTGGCGTTATTGGTGACACGGCCGGTGTCGTCGCAATAGCGAAAGACCACCTGGCCCTTCTGCTCGAGCCTCGAGAGGGTGGCCGGGTCGGCGAAGTAGTTTCCCTCGCCGTGTGAGATGGGCACGCGGATCACTTCGCGCTCCGTGCATTTCGTGGTGAACGAAAGGTCAGTGCGCTCGACCACGAGGTTCGTCCACTGGCAGCGAAATTCGAGCGATGCGTTGCGGAGGAGCGCGCCGGGAAGAAGGCCGGCCTCGCACAAGATCTGGAACCCGTTGCAGATCCCCCACACGAGACCTCCACGATCCGCGAACTCGCCGATCTTCTCCATCACCGGCGCAAACCTAGCGATCGCGCCCGTCCGCAGGTAGTCGCCGTAGGCAAACCCGCCCGGAACGATGATGCAGTCGCAGCCTTTGAGATCTGCATCCTTGTGCCAGAGGTATTGAAGGTCGGCGCCCAAGACCTGGTCGATCACCCAACCGCAATCTCGGTCCGACCACGTTCCCGGAAACACGACGACTCCGAACTTCAACGGTGCTTGCCGTCCTTTTCGATTTCGAAGTGGTAGTCCTCGATCACATGGTTGGCGAGAAGTTGTTTGCACATCGACTCGACGCGCTGCCGCGCCTCGTGTTCGTTGCTCGCCTCCAGACTCACCTCGATGTACTTGCCTACGCGCACGTCGGAGACCTCGCGGAAGCCGAGCGTCGCGAGACCCTGCTTGACGGTGATGCCCTGCGGGTCATTGACGACAGGCTTTGGCGTGACCACTATTCGCGCGATCACCGTTCGTTCCTCGCCTTAGGTGGAAACAATGGCTTGCCGACCAGGCGCTGGTAGGCGGTAAGGTAGCGCTCGCGCGTCTGCGCGACGATGTCGTCGGGCAGCGGCGGCGGCTTCGATTCCTTGTCCCATCCGGCTCGCGTCAGCCAGTCGCGGACGAACTGCTTGTCGTACGAATCGGGCGACGTGCCGACCTGGTAGGTCGCGGCGTCCCAGTACCGCGAGCTGTCAGGCGTGAGTGCCTCGTCGATCAGGATCAGGTCGTCGCCGATAGTGCCGAACTCGAACTTCGTGTCGGCAAGGATCAGGCCGCGGCGGGTCGCCAGTTCTGATGCGAACTTGTAGAGCTCGAGGCTTGCGTCACGAAGCTTGGTGGCGAGTTCGTCTCCAAGTTCCTTCTTGAGCTGAGCAAAGCTGATGTTCTCGTCATGTCCGCTATCGGCTTTGGTCGCAGGCGAGAAGACCGGGTAGGCGAGCCGCTCGCTCTGCCGCAAGCCAGGCGGCATCTCCTCCCCCGCAAGTGTTTGCGAGCTCTGGTATTCCGTCCACGCGCTTCCGGCAAGGTATCCGCGAACCACGCACTCGAAGTCGATGCGCTTGGCCTTGCGGACGATCATGAAGCGACCGGCCAGCTCCTGACGATGATCCTTCAGCGCCTCTGGCAGGTCGGGGACCATGCCCGAAACCAGGTGGTTCTCCTGGAAGGTGTCCGTCTGCGAGAACCAGAAGATGGACAGCTGCGTCAGGACCTTGCCTCGATCGGGGATGCCGTTGGGCAGGATGTGATCGAAGGCCGAGAGGCGATCAGTGGCGACCATGAGGAGCTGGTCCGGACCCAGCTCGTAGGTATCGCGAACCTTGCCACGGGCAAAGAGCTTGAGCGGGAGGTCGGTCTCAACGACCGCCGGCCCTGCAATCACGGGCGGGACTCCAGCCAAGATCGCAAAATCACGAGGTCTTCACACCCAATCCAAGCTTCTCGAAGGCAAGGTCGGTGTGCTCAAGACCAGCCCATGGGTCGAACACCTCATCGAGTTTAGTGCCGATCCGCGCCATGACCTCAGGGTTCTGCTCCAGGGTGCTTCGGAAACCAGCGCCATCTTCGGCGTCCATCGCCTGCATCGCGGCCTTCTGCACTATCGGATAGGCGTCCTCACGTGACATGCCACTGTCGACCAGGGCCAGCAGGGCCCGTCCGGAGAAAGCGACGCCACCGCCGAACTGGAGGTTGCGCAGCATCCGCTCCGGCCGCACCTCCAGTCCTTTGAGGACCTTGCCCATCTCCTGCGCCATGTAGTCGATGGCAGCGCACGCGTCCGGGAAGATGATGCGTTCCGCGGACGAGTGGCTGATGTCGCGCTCGTGCCACAGCGCGGTGTTCTCGAGCGCCGTCACGAGGTGGCCGCGCACCACCCGCGCCAGGCCGCACACGCGCTCGGTCAGGACCGGATTGCGCTTGTGGGGCATCGCGGAGCTGCCCTTCTGCTCTTTGCCAAAGGGCTCGAACGCTTCGCCGACCTCGCTGCGCTGGAGGTGACGGATCTCGGTTGCGATCCGCTCCAGGGTGCCCGCCGCGAGCGCGAGCGCGGACATGAAGCTCGCGTGCCGGTCTCGCGCGACCACCTGAGTGGAAACGATGTCCGGACGAAGGCCCATCGCTTGGCAGACGTGCTCTTCGACCTTGGGGTCGATGGTGGCGTGAGTGCCAACCGCGCCGCTCACCCGCCCGACGGAAATCTCATCAGACGCCCGCGCCAGGCGCTCCTGCGTCCGGTCGAGCTCCGCCACCCAGCCCGCCACCTTGAAGCCAAACGTGATCGGCTCCGCCACGATGCCATGGGTTCGCCCCGCCATCAAGGTGCGGCGGTGGCGGATCGCCAGGTCGGCCGCGGCGTCGCGGACGACAGCCAGGTCGGCGGCAATGATCCGTGCCGACTCGACGAGCTGGACAGCCATCGCCGTGTCGTTGAGGTCCTGGCTAGTCATCCCAAGGTGGACGTAGCGTGCCTCCGGCTGGCCTATCGACTCGTTGAGGACTGTGAGGAACGCGATCACGTCATGTCCGACGCGAGCCTCGACCTCGGCGATCTTGGCGGCGTCGAAAGTCCCCTTGCGGATCTTCGGCAGGGCGGATGTGGGGACACGGCCGAGGGTGGCCCAGGCCTCGCACGCGAGAACCTCGATGCGGAGCCACAGCTCGAATCGGTGCTGGTCAGACCAGACCGCCCGGATCGCAGGCGGAGAGTATCGCTCGATCAAGAAAAGTGCCGGCTCCCAATGATCACCGGGGGGACGGGACGATTATACGGGCCGACGGCACTGACAAGATCTGGTGGTCGCCTGTAGATGGGGCCCCAGATACTGTGGAAGTAGCCTCCGACGGGCCAGCCGCAGCGCTCGGCTTGATAATCGAGTCGGCCCATGAGTAACCACCTGATGAGGACCACCGTTTGAAACGCCACAGGCTAATGGGCCGGTGAGCGATTCGCTGCGCGACGAGGAGGGAGACCTTGTTGAGCGCGCCAAGCGAGACCCTCGGCAGTTCGGGGCGCTCTACGACCGGCACTTTCAGCAGATCTATAGGTTCGTGTATTCAAGAGTGAGGGAGCAAACCGCGGCAGAGGACGTCACTTCGGAGATCTTCATGAAAGCTCTGAAGGCAATGCCCCGATACCAGGACACGGGGCGTCCTTTTGCTGCCTGGCTTTATCAGATCGCAGTCAACGCCATCGCGGACCGATACCGGACGCTCCGGCCTTCGCAGCCGCTCGACGATTTCCACGATCTTTCCGTCGCCGGGCCCGCGCTCGAGGACCTGGCGGCGCACCGGGACGAGATCCGCCGCATCTGGGGATTGGTCGAGGCGTTGCCCGCCCAGCAGAAAACAGCGCTGGTACTCAAATTCCAGGAGGACATGAAGATCGAGGACATCGCCATCGCGATGGGCAAGACATCCGGCGCGGTCAAGCTCTTGATCCACCGCGGCGTGAGCCGCCTCCGCGACGAGGCCGACGCCTTGAGGCCGGTCGAATGAGCGCGCGTCACGATCCCGAACTCGACGACATCCTCCAGGACGAGGAGCTGCTCCGGCTGGGTGAGCTGCTGAGCTCTGCGGTGCGTCCGGACCCGCCTCTGGACGACGCTTTCAAGTCCGCCCTGCGGCGCGAGCTCATGCACCAGGCCTGGGAGATGGGCGAAGGGCGGCCTTCGCTGTGGAAGCGGGCATTCGCGCCTCCAGGCATGGCGTGGCTCGGCGCTACAGCGGGCCTGCTGCTGATTGCCTCGGTCGTCGTGTTCTCGGCGACGCATCCTTCCGGGTCCAGTGACGTCTCGTTCAGCAGCCCGATAGACCGCAACAATTCCGTCGCCCTGGCACAGGCGATCCTGGTCAAGTTCAACCAGCCGATGGACCATCTGACGACTGAGGCGGCGGTGCAGATCGCACCCGCGACCAACGTCTCGTTCTCCTGGCAGAGCAACACGCTTGCCGTCCAGCCGACCAGCGGCAACCTGGCACCGAACACGCAGTACCAGGTCACTATCGGCCCAGGCGCGACGACCGCGACAGGTCTGCATCTTCCCAGCGCTCCACCGATCACTTTCGTGACCCAGCCGCCGGCAACGCCAACTCCGTCGCCCCCGCCCACCCCCCGTGCGTCCGCGAGTCCGACTTCGCTTCTCACCGGAGAGCGGCAGCTCGCTCAGCTCGGCGGCGGCGTCAGCTCACCACTGCAGTGGTCGGCGGATTCTTCGACCGTGTATTTCGTCAGCGCCAAGGGCGCGCTCGTAGTGGTTCCAGCGAAGGGCGGAGAGGTGACGGTGGTCGCCCCTGACGGAGTCACGTCGCCGGTGATCGCTCCGGCGGGAGACAAGCTGGCGTACATCCGCGGCGGCAAGATCGAGATCCTCACGTTTGCGGCAGGCACCACCGCGGAGATGGTGGTGACCCCCGCCGCCACGATGGTCGGCTGGGCGAAAGACAAGGTCGTGTGGGCCACCACGGACGGGGTGTATGCGCAGGGCGCGAACAAACCGACGCAGCTCGCACCGCTTCCGACCGGCGGCGACGTGAGCGTGCTGTCGATCGCGGCCGACGGCATGCACGCCGTGTACCGACAGGATCAGAAACTCTTCCTGCTCGACCTTGCTACGGAGAAGAGCACGCAGCTCGGCCAGCCCAACGCTTCGTTCTACGGCTGGTCACCGAGCGGCACACAGCTGATCTACGCGAGCGCGGATCACCTGGTCATCTCCGACCTGCGGGGCGGCACCGTCAGTTCGCTGGTCGCCGGCGAGGCGAGCTGGTCGAGCCAGGACGCGATCCTCCTTGGCAGCGACAGCGATCTTTACCAGGTGCGTCCCGACGGTAGTTCGGTGACGAAGCTTGCCAACGGCACGTATCACTTCCCGGTGTGGGCCCCCAACGGGACCGCTTTTGCCTTTTTCCGCGGGGGCGCGCTCTGGACGGCATCCGCCCCGCCCCTGCCGCCACTGCCGTCGGCCATGGACATGGCCGCGCCGGTGTTCAACTCGTTCATGCAAGCCCGGCTGAAAGGCCAGAGCGATGAGGCGGCGACTTATCTCGACGCCAACGGAAAACAGGCGTACTCGAGCGGCGGGCTGAGCCTCATCATCAGCGGCGATCCGCGGTTCACACGCTTCTACGTCCTCACCCAGCAGATCACCAGCACGCAGCCCGACACCGCGAGGTTCGTCGTCCGCATCGTGCTGACGCAAGGCAAGCTCGACGTCGCCGACTTCGAAGAGACGCTGACTATCGTTCGCGACGCCACGACCAAGCAGTTCCTCGTCGATCAGGCGACAGCGGGCCCCCGCCGCGAACTTGGCAAGGGGGCGAAGGTCGTGGGAGTTGTCGTAACAGCCGGAAGCATTCAAGTCACTTTCGACAGCGACCTCGACCCGGGAACCGTCCCGGACAGCGTGCTGCTTCTCGATGCGAAGGACAGGCAGATCGAAGGCAACAGCACTTACGCGAACCGGACGGTGACCATTAGTGGCCTCGAGCTCAAGCCGGGGGCACAGTTCAAGCTGGTGGTGCTTCCGTCTCTGCGCGACGTGCTCGGACACAACGTGGCCTCGGAGTACGACCTGCAGCTGATTGGACCGGCAGCGAAGAACCCGACCGGAGTGACTGTCAAGCCGCCGGTGGCCACGTCGCCGGCGCCGTCCGCATCGCCATCGCCGCCGGCTTCCCCGAGCTAAATCAGGTTTAGGGCGCGAGCCGCGCGGCTCAGCGCGGTGACCGAGCCGGAATGGGCGATCTGCCCGCTGAGTGCGGCCTCGAACGCCTCAGTGAACGGAAGGCGAAGAACTTCCATGTCCTGCTCGTATCGCTCAGGGCTGCGCTCAGACTCGATGATCGACTCGGCGAGGAAGAGATGCGCACGCCCAGTCAGGAACGCCGCTCCGTGCACAACGCCCAACGAGGTGTACTTCGAGGCGACGAGTCCCGTTTCCTCCGCCAGCTCGCGCTTCGCACACTCGAGCGGAGCCTCGTCCTCGTTGAAGGTTCCCGCCGGCACCTCCCAGGAGGACTGGTCCCACGCATGGCGCCACTGGCGGACCAGCACGGTATCGCCGTTCTCGAAGTAGGGGACGACGAAAGCGGAGTCAGGACTTTCCAGCACGGTGTAGACGGTTTGGACGTGACCGTCCGGAAACCTTATGACGTCTTCTCGCAAGGTAAACGGGCCGGACCGGCCGGCGACCGCCGTGGACACCACCTCGAATGGCCGACCCGTGTCGGGGTGCGGCAGCTGTCTTGTTATTTCTGTCTCACCACCGCTGCCACTGCAGCCGCAGCAGCCGCGACGTGTCGGGGATCGGGTCCGTAGTCGAACGGCGACGTCTCGCCCGCCAACTTCTTGGCCTGCTCGATCAGGTCCGGATGGTCTTCGATGAAGCGAGTGCTGAGATTGCCAGCGCGGAAATCGGTGCTCTCGAGGATTGCGCGGTGATAGCTGATCGTCGTCGCGGGTCCGACCACCACGAACTCTCGCAAGGCGCGACGCGCGCGCGCGATAGCCTCCGCGCGGTCGCCGCCGTGCACTATCAACTTGGCGATCAGCGAGTCGTAGTTCGGCGGCACGTCGGACCCTGGGCCGAAGCCTGAATCGACCCGTACTCCCGGGCCGGCCGGGATAACCCAACGCGTGATGCGCTTGGGGTTGGGCAGAAACTTCCGCACAGGATCTTCGGCATTGATACGCATCTCGATCGCGTGTCCGGTCCAGGTCACGTCCTGCTGGCTGAAGCTCAGCTCGAGACCCGCCGCGATCCGAATCTGCTCTTTCACGATGTCGATCCCCGTCACCGCCTCGGTGATCGGATGCTCGACCTGCAGCCGTGCATTGACCTCGAGGAAGTAGAACTCGCCTTCGTTGAAGATGAACTCCACCGTCCCCGCGTTGACATAGCCGGCGGCCTTGGCGGCCCGGATCGCGGCATCGCCCATCGCCGCGCGGATCTGGGCCGTCACGGCGGGAGACGGCGTCTCCTCCATGATCTTTTGATGCCGGCGCTGAATCGAGCATTCGCGCTCGCCCAGGTGGACTGCGTTGCCGTGACTGTCACAGATGACCTGGATCTCTATATGCCGCGGCTTGCGGATGTAGCGCTCGATATAGACCGTCGGATCGCCAAAGGCCGAGCGGGCCGCCTGGGCGCTGCTTTCGATCGCGGCCGCCAGCTCGTGCTCTGATTCGACCACCTTCATCCCGATTCCGCCCCCGCCGCCGGAGGGCTTGACCATGACCGGAAAGCCGATCGCCTGGGCGGCGGCCAGGGCTCCCGATGGATCGACGGCGCCGCTGCCTGGCGTGACTGGCACTCCGTGGTCGATGGCGAGCTTTCGCGAGGCGATCTTCGAGCTGAGCGCGCGCATGGCCGAGGCGGGCGGCCCGATGAAGCTGATGCCCGCGGCCTCGCACGCCTCAGGAAACGCAGCCTTTTCCGAAAGGAACCCGTAGCCCGGGTGAATCGCGTCCGCGCCGCAGTCGTGCGCAACTTTGACTATGCGCTCCAGCTGGAGGTAGGACTCGCTGGCAGGTGCAGCGCCGATGTGGTGGGCTTCGTCGGCGTAGCGCACGTGAATGGCATTCCGATCCGCGTCCGAGTAAACCGCCGCGGTAGCGATTCCGAGCTCGCGGCACGCACGCATCACGCGAATGGCGATCTCACCGCGATTGGCGATGAGGACCTTGTTGAAGAGCTTGCTCTTGATCAACCCACCGCCAGAAGGGGTTGATTGGGGCTTACCACCTCACCTTCTTTGACGTAAACGTGGCTGACACGCCCTGCGACTGTCGTGACGATGTCGTTCTGCATCTTCATCGCTTCTAGCACCGCGACCACGTCGCCGAGCTTCACGGCGTCGCCTGCTTTGACGGGGAGCTTGACGATCAGTCCCTGCATGGGAGCGATCACCGTGCCTTCGCCCGTCTTTGGTGGTGGCGGGGCTGTGGCGGCGCCTCCGGGCGCCCCAGTGCCGGGTGTGACCGTCATGCCGGCACCGGTGACACGCACCTTGAACACCTCGCCCTCCACCTCGACCTCGAACTCCGCGGTCGACACCGCCGCGGGAGGCGGGGGATCCGCAGCTTCCGCCACTTCGGGCGGGTCTGATGGTGCCGCCGGAGCCGTTGCCGGCTCTGGTTTCGGTTCTTCGGCGGCCTTTGGTTGAGGCCCGCGGAAGTAGTCCTGGGCGAGGCTTGGAAACATGAGGTGGATCAGCACGTTGTCGTCAGTCGGTTCGTAGCTCAACTTCCTGAGCTGCTGCCGCGCGAGCCCGACCTGCGGCTCGAGCAGATCCGCCGGCCGGATCGTGATCGGCTCCTCGCGTCCGAGGACCAGCCGTCTCAGCTCAGGGTCGGCCGGCACCGGCGGCCGACCGTAGAGACCCTGGAGGTAGTCCTTCAGCTCCTGCGTCACCGTCGCGTAGCGCTCGCCGCCGATCACGTTGTACACGGCCTGCGCCGCGATCATCTGGCGGATCGGCGCCACCAGCGGTGGGTAACCGAGATCACGCCGTACACGATTGGCTTCCTCCAACACCTCGGCGACGTGAGTGCCTGCTTTGTGCGCTCCGAGCTGGTTGTGGATGTCTTCCAGCATCTGGCCGGGCATCTGGTAGCGGAGGATGCTCGCGTCGACCCGGTCGGCAAACGGGCTCAGGTGCTCGATATGCCTGCGCTTGAGGTCCTCCACATCGTGCTGGACCTCCCACATGCTGTCGAGATTCAGACCCGTGTCGTACTCGCCTCCCTGAAGGGCCGCGACGACGCTCTCCGCCGCGGGCTGCGACGTCCCCCACGCCAGCGGCGAGATGGCGACGTCGAGAACTTCGGCCCCGGCCTCGACGGCGGCCATATACGCCATGGGTGCCATGCCGCTCGAACAGTGCGAGTGGATGTCGATAGGCACCTTGACCACCTGCTTCAGCGCAGTGACCAGCTCCCATGTCGCCTGAGGGCTGAGCAAGCCCGATGTGTCTTTGATCACGATCTCGTGGCAGCCCATGGCGACGAGGCCTTTGGCCAGCGAGGCCCAGAGCTCGATGTTGTGCGCCGGCGAAATGGCATAGCTGAGCGCGCCCTGGACCTTCTTCTTGGCCTTCAGGGCGGCGGCGATGGTCGACTCCATGTTGCGCAGGTCGTTGAGAGGATCGAAGACGCGAAAAACGTCGACGCCGCTTTTCGAAGCGTGCTTGACGAAGAGCTCGACCGCGTCATCGGCGAAGTTGCGCTTGGCGACCAGGTTCTGCCCGCGGATCAGCGCCTGTATGGGCGTGTTCGGAGTGACCTTGCTCAGCTTGCGCAGGAATTCCCACGGATCTTCATGCGCGCGGAGCTGCGTCTCGAAGGTCGCGCCGCCGAACGCCTCCATCGCCGCAAAACCGATGCTGTCCATCTTCTTGGCGATGGGGATGATCTCGTCGCTTCGCAGGTTGCCACCGAGCAGTGATTGCTGCGCATCACGAAACGTCGTGTCGATCAGCCTGACGCGCGCCTTCTTCTTGGCCATCAGTCTTTGGCCATCTAGGTGGCGAGGGCCGCGCGCTTCTCGGCGTGACGCCGTTCAACACTTGCGTCGCCGAGCCCGAGGATCCTGGCCGCCAGCCACGCCGCGTTCTTGGCGCCCCCCTCGCCGATGGCGACGGTGGCGACCGGGATGCCGGCCGGCATCTGCACTATCGAATAGAGCGAGTCAACCCCTCCCAGGTGCTGGGTAGGCACAGGGACTCCGATCACCGGAAGATCCGTCCAGGCCGCGACCACGCCGGGCAGATGGGCCGCCCCACCCGCTGCCGCGATGATCACTTTGAGCCCGCGCTCGCGTGCTGACGAAGCCCACTCCATCACCCCTCTCGGATTTCGGTGGGCGGAGCAGACCTTGACCTCGTGCTCGAGCCCAAGCTCCTCGAGGACTTTGACGCACGCTTCCATGAGCGGCATGTCGGACTTGGAGCCGAGGATGACGCCGACCACTGCGCTCAACTAATCGGCCTCCTTAAGGCCCCTCATCGGCCTCTTTTGCGATATCGGAGCGGAAAAAAGCCCCCTGGAATCGTACCTGCCGGGCACCGGACAGCGCCTTTTCGCGCGCCTGGGTTGCAGTTTCGCCAAGCGCGACCGATGTCAACACTCGGCCGCCATCCGTAACCAGCCCCCGGCTGGGCTCGAATTTCGTGCCGCCATGAAAGATCAGTACGCCGGGCGGCATCTCAGCCAGGCCGCGGATCTGGAAGCCGGTCTGCATGGTTGCGTCATCCGGATAGTTCGCGGAGGCGACGACAACGCCGACGCAGGCCTGGCTGCCCCAGCGCAGGTCCGGGATCTCCGCCAGGTTTCCCTTCGCGGCCGCCAACGCCATCGCCACGAAGTCGCTCTGAAGGCGAGGCAACACGACCTGCGCTTCCGGGTCGCCAAAGCGGGCGTTGAACTCGATGATGCGGATGCCGTCCGGGGTGAGCATGACGCCGGCGTAGAGCACGCCTCGGAACTCGTCGCCACCGGCGGCAAGCTCGCCGATCGCCGGACGTATGGCGCGGTCCACCACCTCCTGGACCAGCGCGTCGTCGACCGACTTCGGTGGCGAGTAGGCGCCCATGCCGCCGGTGTTCGCGCCCGCATCGCCTTCTTGCGCACGTTTGTAGTCGCGAGCGGGCGCCAACGCGATGACTTCTTTGCCGTCTGTGACCGCCATGACCGAAAGCTCGGGCCCCGATAGGAGCTCTTCGACCACGATCATGGAGCTGCTGCGGCCGAAGCGGCCTTCGACCAGCATCGCGTCAATCGCGGCATCCGACTCCATGACGCTGGTGCACACGATCACGCCTTTTCCCCGCGCCAGGCCGTCGGCTTTGACTGCGACCCGGCCTTCACGCTCTCTCGCCCATGCCTTCGCCGGCGCGGGCTGGGTGAAGACCTCGAAGACCGCGGTGGGGATGCCGGCTCGCTTCATGAGCGCCTTGGCAAACGACTTGCTCGACTCGATGCGTCCCGCTCCGCGATTGGGACCGAACACGTTGAACCCAGCGCTGCGCAGTGCGTCGCCCACGCCGGCATCGACCGCGGCCTCAGGCCCCAGCACGACCAAACCGAGCCGCTCGCGCTTCGCAAAGTCGACGATGCGGACCACGTCCGCGGCGCCGATGGACACGTTGCGCGCCATTCCGCCGGTGCCGCCATTGCCGGGAGCGCAGTAGACGCGCTCGACCAGGTCCGACTGCACGCACTTCCACACGAGCGCATGCTCCCGAGCGCCCGAGCCCACAACGAGGACCTTCACCGGCGGGTTATGACTCTATTCCCACTCGATGGTGCCGGGCGGCTTGCT